>Ga0194132_10001894_pt1 | contig 41058 bp, 39 predicted proteins | sample TA2KigOf80mmetaG_FD_148612 | JGI IMG/M metagenome (GOLD analysis project Ga0194132, IMG submission 148612) | Freshwater microbial communities from Lake Tanganyika, Tanzania - TA2015054 Kigoma Offshore 80m | ecosystem: Environmental > Aquatic > Freshwater > Lake | place: Tanzania: Lake...
GCGCGCGCTGGCGCCGCCGTGGCCTCCGTCACACCCGGTTCCAGCCCATTATTTCCGTCCATGCTCTACCTCCGTCTTTACGATCGGTAGCGCAGTGCGCTGTCTCAGGAAACCGTGCCCCACCCCACTCACTCACACTTTCCGGCTCCGACCAAACCTCCGTTTCCATGACGGCACGCCCGTGCGGGCCTCGGACGCCGTGCAGTCCATCACACGCTGGTCAAAGAAGGACTCGAACGGCCAAAAACTGACCGAGTTCGGCATGGCCCTATCGGTCGTCAACGATTCCACATTCACGATGACGCTGCGCGAGGCATTCGGCCCGGTTGCGGCATCTTTCGCCAAAATAGCGGCGAGCGGCCTCGTCGTGATGCGCGAGGCTGATGCCAAGACCGACCCCAATACTCCGGTTACTGAGACAATCGGCTCGGGACCGTTTCGCTTCAATCGCGAGCTGTGGTCGCCCGGAAACCGCCGCGTGTACGACTGAAACACCGACTACGTCCCTCGTTCCGAGCCTGCCAGCATGTTCGCCGGCGGGCGCGTCGTGAAGGTCGATCGCGTCGAATGGAAAATCATCGCCGATGCCAACACCGCAGTCGCGGCGCTGGGGTCCGGCGAAGTCGACATCTACGAGACACCGCCGAATGACCTCGTTCCGGTGCTCAAGCGCAATTCCAGCATTACGGTCAAGGTTCACAACAAGGCCGGGAATATGGCCTACCTTCGTCCGAACCAGCTGTTCTCACCTTTCAACGATGCGCGTGCCCGCATGGCCCTGATGCACATGGTACAGCAGGAGGACTATCTACGATCCGCGTTCGGCTCGGACGAGTCCAACTGGAAACCCTGCTGGGCTGTCATGGTTTGCGGGTCTGCGATGGGCAGCGAGGCCGGAGCCGAGCGCTTCGGCAAGCCGGATCTTGCCAAGGCACGTCAGCTTCTCAAGGAGAGCGGTTACAACGGGGAACCCGTCCTGGTGCTGCAGCCGACCGACCAGCAGGTATTGCGCGACTTGGCCGAGGTCGCCATCGCTCAGATGAAGTCGATTGGCATCAATGTCCAGGTGCAAGCGGGCGATTGGGCGCAGATCAGCCAGCGACGGGCTCGGAAGGAGGAGCCTGCCAAAGGCGGTTGGCAGCTCTTCGCAACGACCACCCTGTCGGTTCTGATGTTTGATGGCGTCTCAAACTTCCCGATCGTCTCGACCTGCGACAAGGCGTGGTTTGGCTGGCCATGCGACAGAGAGCTGGAAGCGTTGCGCGACCAATGGATTCGCGAACCCGATGACGCGAGGCGGAAGGCCATCGCCGTCAAGATGCAGGAGCGCGCCATGGCGAGCGTGCCTCTGGTTCCCGTCGGGCAGGCATTTTCGCCGATTGCCTACCGGTCGAATGTACGCGGGTTCCTCGAGGCACCAGTTCCAGTCTTTTGGAACGTCGAGAAGGGTGGGTGAGCAATTGACGTGCGGCGAAGACCTGCGCCAATGCGGGCCTGCCGCTTCCGGAAACTCAGCGGGAGATCGATAGAGTCCCGCTCGGTCGATACCGTTGAAAGAAACCGAGTGAGCATCGGCGAATCGTGATTCTGTAGTCGTTACCGGCGGCGATGGAGCGATGGCCATGATCGGTCGGCTTTCGGGCGATCGGGCAAAGCTTTTCTACAAGTTTGATCTCGATCGGCATTCGGGGCATCGCGAGCCATCGAGCAGATATGCTCCGTCCAGCACTTTCGGGATTTCGGCAGCACCATGCGCACCAGATTGCGCCTCAAGAGAGAAAAGAAAATCCGACTCAGTAGGTTGATCGTCTTTCGTACCAACTAGCCGATCGAACGGGAGTCGAGCCAAGGCAGCCATAGTGACTCAGTAGACTTGTCGTGTTTCCTACTAAGAGACCGAATCCGATCGAGGTAGGGCCGGCGATCTCTCGAGTAGCAAGGAATCGATCTACTCCAGCCAGCGTCTCGTCTGGTACTTCTTCAGGTAGCCAATGGCCCGACGGCAATGCATTGCCTGACACATTGGTCGCTCGGTCGCGCCAGACAGCCAGAACATCGTATTTTCGGCCAACAATCCCGGGGGCACCCCAAAGACCGTAAGCGGTGCTTATTCCCCACCGGTGAGCTGACGGCGCTGCTGTGAGAGTCTCCGGCCCTTTGCGGGTGGGACATTGGGACTATGACGGATAGGGGTGACGATCCTAGGACCAAGGGCGCGCCGGCGCGGCGGGTCGAGATCTTCACGGGAGCCGGGCGGCGGCGGTGGAGCGCTGAGGACAAGGCGCGGATCGTAGCCGAGAGCATGGCGCCTGGCGCGAGCGTGAGCGCGATAGCGCGGCTGCATGGACTGACGCCGGCGCAGATCTTCCGGTGGCGGCGCTCGGGGTCGCTGGCATCGCTGGTGCCCGCGGCGATAGGAGGCTGCCACCACAAGGAAACAATCAGTCGTTGCGAATGCCGATAACCCGTGCAGCGGCCCGCGAAGGCGACTAAGTTGGCACCTGATCCCGGCTGGCTCCAGTCTTCCTCGGGCGCCGCGAGGCGCCCTTTTCGCTGACCGCGGGCGAGAGAACACATGTCGGGATAACTATCGGGGTAACTCCCTTGGTGACGGGAAAAAATCATAGAAATAACAAAAGCATACAGGCGCGATGTGCTTCTCACTCTCTCCGCCACTTTCGAGAGAGCGAAGGATGAGCGTGCTGGCGACATTGGCGGCCCGGGCCGAGGCCGCATCCGGCGAGGAGAGTGCCTATCGTCGGGAGTCGGCGCGGCGCATCGAGACGCTTGAGCGAGCCCGTGCCTTCGCCTATCGCCGCCTCAACCTCCTCAAGAAGGTAGCGGAGACCGCGACCGACGAGGCCGACACGAAGAAGGCGGCCGACGCGCGCATCGCGGCGGCCTTCGTCGAAATCGGCTGGATCGGGGCCAACCTCGCCGAGCTCGACGAGAAGGGCCGCGAGGCCGAGGCGAAGTTCCGGCCCGTAGCGGAGGCGATCGGAGCCAGCGACGAGCCCCGGACTCTGCAGGCGCTTGCCGACTTCGAGGCCTGGTTCATGCAGCGCTTCGGCCGCGATTTCTGCTCGGTCTTCGATCGCTACGCGCCGGACACGCCCAAGGTCGATTTCTGATGGCCGGGGCCCTGAGCGACCTCGTGCTGGTCGGCGGCGGTCACGCGCCTCCATGTCTGAAGCCCTTCTGGCGAAAGCCAGCCTTGCCGCGCCCCGCTGCGTCGGCGAGGCTGCGGCGGTCGTCGGCACGGCGACCGCGGACCCCGTACGCCCTCTCAACCTCGCTCCCCGCTCCTCCCACTCCTAGAGGTCGCCATGGACATGAAGCTTGCTGGCAAAGTCGCGCTCATCACCGGCTCGAGCAAAGGGATCGGGTTCGCGACTGTCAAGGTGCTAACGGAAGAGGGCTGCAAGGTCGTGCTGTCGGCACGCAGCAAAGACGATCTGGCGGCCGCCAAGGCCAAGCTGCCGGCCTCCCAGATCACCACGATCCAGGCGGATGTGACCGAACCGAAGGACGCCGAGCGTCTTGTCGCGGAAGCCACAGCCTGGGCGGGTGGCGGCCTCGACATCCTGGTCAACAATGTCGGCGGCAACTCGGGCGGCATCAAGGTGCTGGACTCGACCGACGAGGACTGGCGGAAGACCCTGGAGGTCAATCTGTTCCAGACCGTCCGCATGATGCGCCACGCGATCCCTAGGATGTCGAAGCGGCCGGGAGCGGCGATCGTCAACATCTCCTCGATCTCGGGCTGGACGCCGCAGCTCGTCGGCTCCGGCCAGTACGGCGCGGCCAAGGCAGCGCTGATCTTCGACACCGAGCGCTGGGCGCTCGAATGCATCCCGCACGGCATCCGCGTCAACACGGTCTCGCCCGGCTCGATCTGGGGCGAAGGCAATGGTTGGGATCGCTACAAGAAGTCCGATCCCGAGGGCTATGACGACTATGTCCGTGGCGGCTTCCCGATGGGGCGGTTGGGTTATCTCAACGAGGTCGCTGACGTGATCTGCTTCCTGGTCTCGCCCCGCGCCAACTGGATCAATGGCCGGAATGTGCCCGTCGACGGGCTGGAGCAGCCCTATGCACGCCGCGACCGCCGGCCATATTGATGCCACAGGCGAGGCCTAGCGTCGGCCAGTCTCCAGCGGAGGTCGCCATGCGTTGGCTCGGTTTCCTTGCCCTTGTCGCGGCGCTCATCGCGGGCGCCCCCGCAATCGCGCAGGACAAGGTCATGCTGCAGCTCGGCGAGTCGGCCGAGCGCGTCGTCGCCCAGGACCGGATCCGCGCCCATCTCCGCGTCGAGCTCGGCGGCAACGACCCCCGCGCACTCCAAGGTCGGGTAAACCAAGCGATGGCGGTCGCCCTCGACAAGGTGAAGGCAATCGCCGCCGTGAAGGCCGAGACCCAGGGCTACTTCGTCTACGAGGACAAGACGATGAAGCGCGGCCAGCGCTGGTGGGGCAGCCAGAGCTTGACGCTCGCCTCCTTCGAGTCTGCAGCCCTTCTCGCCCTGGTCGGCCAGCTGCAGGAGGATGGCCTCCTGGTCCAGGGGCTGGGCTACGAACTCGCGCCGGAGACACGCCGCAAGATCGAACGCGAGCTGGTGCCCGAGGCGATCCAACGGATCAAGGATACGGCGGCAACCGTCGCCAGGTCGCTCGACCTGCCGAAGGTCGAGGTCGTCAAGGTACGGCTCGGCGAAACGCAGGCACCGCCGATCCCCCGCTTCGGCGCTCCGGCGATGGCCATGGCCGAGCGCGCGCAGATCGCCCCGCCGGTCGCCGAGCCGGGCGAAGCGACGGTGACGGTCAGGATCGAGGCCGAGGTCACGCTCTCGCGCTAAGCGACGGCGGCCGGACCGTCGAGTATCTGCTTGACGAGCTCGACGAGCTGCTTGAGCCCGAAGGGCTTCGGCAGGAACCGGGTCGCCGCATCCGAAGGGATGCGCTGGCGCAGCGTGTCTTCGGTATAGCCTGAGATGCAGATGACCTTGAGGTCCGGGCGCTGCTCTCGCGCGATGCGCACCAGCGTCGGACCATCGATCCCCGGCATCATCACATCGGTGATCAGGAGGTCGATCGTCTCTTTCTCCGATCCCAGGAACTCGACTGCCGCCTCCCCGGTCCGCATCCCCACCACCTTGTAGCCCTTGCCGCGCAGCGCTCGCGCGCTGAACAGGCGGACCGGATCCTCGTCCTCGACCAGAAGGATGGTTGCCGCGCCGGTGAGGTCGGCCGCGGTGCGGCGACCGGAGTCCGGCATCGCCTCGGCCTCCGCTGGGCCGGCATGCGCCGGCAGCCAGATCGTAAAGGCCGTTCCTTTGCCGAGCTCGGACTCGACGAAGACATAGCCGCCGGTCTGGCGCACGATGCCGTAGACGGTCGAGAGGCCGAGCCCGGTGCCGGCGCCGATCGGTTTCGTGGTGAAGAAGGGCTCGAAGACGCGCGCGAGATGCTCCGGTGCGATACCGGAGCCGCTGTCGCGCACTTCGACCGTCAGCCACTCTCCGGCGGGGATTGTCTCGGGCCCGCGCGCCTGCGGTGCCTCGAGCGTGGCGTTGGCAGTGCGGATAGACAAAGAGCCACCATCGGGCATCGCATCACGGGCATTGACCGCGAGGTTGATGACGACCTGCTCGAACTGGCCCTGGTCGAGCTTGACCGGCCTAAGGTCGCGGCCATGCACAACATCGACCGCAATGCGCTCGCCCATCAGGCGCGCAAGCAGGTGCGACAGCTCCGCGATGACGTCGGTAAGGTCGAGAACCCGGGGGCGCAAGGTCTGTTGGCGCGAGAAAGCGAGCAGCTGGCGAACCAGGTTCGCGGCACGATTGGCGTTCTGGCGGATCTGCATGATGTCGGAGAAGGACGGATCGCCCATCCGGTGGCGCTGCAGGAGCAGGTCGCAGTAACCGATGATCGCGGTCAGCAGGTTGTTCAAGTCATCCGCCACGCCGCCGGCGAGCTGGCCGATCGCCTGCATCTTCTGCGACTGAACGAACTGCCGTTCAAGGCTGCGGAGCCCGGTCACGTCGAGAAGGTGAAGGACGAGGCTGACCGGCGCACCATCGGGCCCATCGATCCGCCCGATATAGAGGGAGGCGACGCGATCGCCCGGACCTGCCAGACGTACCTCGTCCGGCGCCTTTGCTGAGATGCCGCTCCAGGCTTCGGCGAGCCTTGCCGAGGCGCGTGGACCGTCCTCGCTGTGCAGCAACTGGCCCAGCGCGCGGCCGCGAAGCGCCTGGGGCTCAGCGGATGATTCCGGCGCGGCCAGCGTCTGGAACGCCGGGTTACACTCCTCGATGCGTCCGCCGGCGTCGACGATCGCCCAGCCGACCGGCAGCTCCTCGAAGAAGCGCTGGAACCGTTGCTCGACACCTGCCAGCGTCGCCGCTAGCTCTGAGCCCCGCGTGCGCTGGCTTGCGAGATCCGTCGCAAGCTGCTTCTGGCGCGTTGCCTCCGCGATGCGCCAGACGGCCCAGCCGACGTGTCCGCCGAAAGGTCGAACCGAGATCTCGAGCCAGCCGCCGCCGGCGGCTGCGTCACGCTCCAGCTCGAGCCGGAACCGCCGGCCTTCCGTCGCCGCCGAGGCCACCTCGGCGAGCGTCTGCTCTCCGCCCCGCAAACGCCGCCCGAGCCGCGGCACCAGAAGATCCTCGCCCTCGCCGATCAAGGTGCCGATCGTCGAGAACCCGCCGGTTGCCCGCACTCTCTACGCGACTGTCGAGCTCGACGAGGTGATACCGCCCGAGAACTACAAGGTGGTGGCCGAGATCATCAGCTTCGTCTTCAAGATGAAGCGGAAGGCGCTGCCGCGGTGACCGCCATCGCGCGGCTGAGTGCGGGCAACCGGCGGGTTCTCGACGATCGGCACCTCGTTCTCTTCGGCCAGCTCGCGGATCCGTTTGGCAACCAGATCGGCGCCCTTCGCCACCAGCTTCGGCGCCGGCATCGTGTTCGGTTCGTATTGGAGCGCCACGGCATAGTGCGTCGGGTTGGTGACTACCACCGTTGCCTTCGGCACTGCCGCCATCATGCGCCGGCGGGCGCGCTCCATCCGGATCTGGCGGAGCTTCATCTTGATCTGCGGATCGCCTTCAGCCTGCTTGTACTCCTCCTTCACGTCCTGCTTCGTCATGCGCATTTTCTTGTAGTAGGAGTAGCGCTGGTAGGCGACGTCGGCCGCGGCCAGGACTAGCATGACAGCGATGACGGCAGCGAGAAGCTTGATCGCCTCGCTCTTGAGCTCGATGACGGCAGCGATGATGTCAACGCCGACCAGTTGATCGACGCGAGTCAGAACGGGCGCCATCAGCCAGGCGACGATGGCCCCTATGATGGCGAGCTTCACGATGCTCTTCGCCATCTCGATCGACGCGTGGATCGAGAACATGCGCTTGAGGCCGGCGAGCGGGTTGAGCTTGGCGAGCGACGGCTTGATCGACTCGGTCGCGACGAGGAAGCCGGTCGTCAAGATCGTGGGGATGATCCCGGCGATCGCGAATATGAAGAAGGGAAAGAGGAGCGGCAACGCGATGTCAAAAGACATCTCGAGCAGCACGCGGCCGAGGTTGCCCGGATCGAGCGGGATCTGCTCGGGCTTCTCGAAGAAGGGCGCGATGGAGCGCGAGACGCCGCTGGCTATGCTCGATGCGAAGAAGGCCAGGACCATCACCGCACCGAAAAAGGCGAACCAGTGGCGGAGTTCCTGCGAGTTCCAGACTTGACCCTTGCCGCGCGCCTCGCCCAGCTTTCGTTCGCTTGGGTCTTCTGTTTTTGATGCATCATCATCGGCGTCGGACATCGCTCACCTCACCTCGAGCCGACGAGACCGACCAGCGTCTCGTGGAAGTAGGTCAGGAAAGCAGTCATCATCGCCGAGAAAGACACGATCATGATCAGCATCCCGCCGACGAGCTGCGCCGGGATGCTGACGAAGAAGATCTGGAGCGCCGGCATCATCCGCGAGATCAGTCCGAGCGCGAATGTGAAAAGCAGCGAAAGGACGACGAACGGCATCGCGATCTGAAGCCCGATCTTGAAGCTCGAGCCGACCAGGCGGGTGACGGTGTCGGAGAGATCGCCAATCGGCAGCGGGTCCGTCGGGCGGAACAGGGCGTAACTGCCGACGACGCCTTCGAGCAGCATGTGGTGCAGGTTGGTCTCGATGATCGCAAGGAGGCCGCCCATGCTCAGCAGAATGCTCGGTGGCGTGCCGCTGGTCTGCAGCGCCGGATTGAAGGTGTTCGCGGCCGAAAGGCCCATCTGGGCGGCAATGACCGTGCCGGCAAGGTCCATCGTCGTCACCAGAAGACGCGCCATCCCGCCGAGGAAGAAGCCGATGATGCTCTCGGTGAAGAGGAACGCAACCAGCGAACCGGTGTCGCTCGGCAGTGGCGGCAAGGTCTGACGTACGACCGGCACGACGACCAGCGTGATCGCAAGCGCCAGTATCAGCCGCATGCGCGCCGGGACCACGGCCTCGCCGAAGGCCGGCATCACCGTGAACGCCGCGCCGAGCCGGGTGAAGACAGCCATGAAGGCGAAGATCTCGGCCGGCAGAAATTGCGTCAGCGGCATTCACGCCCTTCCGCCGGCAATGATCTGGTCGAAGATGAACTCGGTGAACTTGATCATCGTCGCCAGCATGAAGGGCATGAAGATGACCATCGTAACGAACAGCACGATCAGCTTCGGAACGAATGTGAGCGTCATCTCCTGGATCTGGGTCATCGCCTGGAAAAGCGAGATGGCGATGCCGACCACGAGGCCGATACCCATCGGCGGGCCGCAGATGATCAGCGTCACCAGCATAGCCTCGCGAAGGATGTCGAAGACCTGTTCCGCGTTCACTTATACCGACCTCGCGCACCCGCCCGAAACCGCGGCAGTATAGCCCGTTTCGCAAGCTGCAAGGAGCATCACATGGCCTATCGAGGGCTGGACCTGACCGGCAAGGCGGTGCTGGTGACGGGAGGCAACAGCGGCATCGGCCTCGGCATGGCAGAGGGCATGGCCGCGGCCGGCGCCGACGTTGCGATCTGGGGCCAGAATCCCGACAAGAGCCGCGCAGCCGAGGCGAGCCTGAAGCGCCACGGCCGCAAGGTGCATGTGCTCAACTACAACGTCGCCGATGAACAAGCGGTCGATCGCGGCATGAACGAGACGTTAGAGCGGCTGGGGCGGCTCGATGCCTGCTTCGCCAACGCCGGCGTCAGCGGTCGCGTCGGCAAGCACACGAGCTTCGCCGAGATGACCACCGAGGAATGGCGCCGGGTGATGAACGTCAATCTCGACGGGGCCTTCTTCACCCTCCGGGCCGCGGTCCGCATCCTGCTCCGGCAGGGGCAGGGCGGCTCGCTGGTCGTGACCGGCAGCCAGTTCGGCCGCATGGGTAACCCCTTGGTCGAGCACTACGCTGCGGCCAAGGCGGGCGTCGAGTCGATGATGCGCTCGATGGCGACCGAGTTCGGGCGCGACGGAATTCGCTGCAACACGGTGGTCCCCGGCTATGTCGACACGCCGCTGACGCATGCCCGCATCAACACGCCCGAGTTCGTTGCCGACGCGATGCATCGCCACGCCGTCGGCCGCTGGGGCGTGCCCGATGATTTCGGCGGCATCGCTGTGTTCCTCGCGAGCGATTCCAGCCGCTGGGTCACCGGTCAGAGCTTCGTGATCGACGGCGGCTTCAACGTCGCCGCCAAGATCATGGGGGCTTAGCGCTCTCGGGTCCAGAATCGTTGCGCCTCGGCGAAGGCGCTCAGGGTACGCCGCGCATCCGCGACCAACGCGTCGATGCGGCCGGCATGGAAGCCCGCGACGGCGCCGAATGCCTTGGCGCCCGACTCCTCTACCCGGTGCGCCAGCGGCTCGAGCAGAGGGGCGAGGCCGCGCGCGTCGTTGAGATGGCCCAGGCTCTGCTGCGGCCGGCTGATCGCCTTGAGATAGCCCCTCGCGCGGCGCTCCGAAAACAGCGGCGCGAAGAACTCGGCAGCGTAGCGGAGCTTCTTCAGGCGCAGCCGCAAGGCATGCAGCTCGGGTTCCGCGAGCCGATCGGCGGCCTTGGCCAGGCGCTTGGTCTTGCGGTGACGGCGATCGAGGATTCCGACGGCGAGGTTGCGCGCGCTTTCGTCCGGCTCGGCATCGTCGGACCAGGGCGGCTCGGCCAGCCACAAACGCGCCGATAGCATGAGGTTCAGAAACCGGCCCGAACCGATCGCCGCCCTGGCATCGGCATAGGCGATCTCGCGCAGAGCCCTGGCGCCGCGCTCGACCTCGCGCAGCTCCGTCTCGCCGGCAAGCGCCACGGCGACCGGCGGCAGAAGCTCGGAAAGAAAGACATCCCAGGACCGCGCCGGCGCCAGGCTCGCGGCGAGCCAGCGAAGCTCGCCCGCCAGATCCTCGCGCGCCGGTGCCTGGAACTGGTGACGGAAGAGGCCCAGTGCCGCCCTGAGCCGGCGCAGGCCGACCCGCATCTGATGCACGCCCTCGGCGTCGCGTCCGTCCAGGACCGCGGCCTGGTTGCCGGCGACATGGGCGAGGCCCTCACGCAGCACCGCAAGAACAACCTCGCCGAGCGGGGCATCGCCGTCGAACCGAAGCGCCTCGGCGCAACGGATCGTCTCGCTGTCGCCGCGATAGAGCGCAAAGCCGCGCGCCGCCTTGCTCGCGACATCGAGCCGGAGCGGCACCGTGCGGCCGAGGTCGCGCGCGAGCCGGATGAGGTCGCGCGGTCGGCCGCGCTTCAGCTCAAGCTCGATCTCGCAGATGGGCGCCTCGGCTTGGCCCGCCTTGAGGAAGCCGACATCGAGGTCGAGATCGACCTGGACCTTCCCGCCGCCGCCGAGCCGCCACTTGGTTCGGCGGATCGCGGTTCCGAAGATCGGCTGCAGGGAATGCTCCTTGAGCGCGCCGCCGACGGCGCGGCGGAGCGCGGCATCCCCGATTGCGGTGAGATCCGGATTGGCTTCCCCGACCGGATGCTCCGACTCTTCGCGTTCAAACAGACCCGTCTGTCTAAGAAGTCCAGACTTCACGGTCTGGACATGCCGCCGGCCGGTGCGACGTACCCGAAGCGTCAGATCGCGCTTTGCCAGGCGGAGATCTGACGTATCGAAATATGTCGATTCCAAGCGGGCCGTCGACCGCCGCGAGCCCTGCAGAAGGGGATGCCGCTTGAGGCGCGGGAGATCCGCCGGGTCGAGTGCGAGCTTAAGTTCGACCTCCCTTCCCACCAGGGAGCCGGCGCGGGCCGCGGCGGGCGGGCGGCGGGGTATGGAGGGCATGCCTGCCGATTAAGACGGTCGCTACTCGACAGGGTCAACGACAAAAAAGTGAAGGTTTTTGCTATTCGTCAACGATGTCCGACGGACGAACGAAGCGGACCAGGCGCAACCGACCCTCGCCGAGCCGTGACCGCGTACCGGCCTCGGTTTCGAGGCTGCAGAGAGCCGCCGTGGGAAACTTCTTGGCGAGCCGCGCATGATCGGTGCCGTGCCCGGCCGACAGCGCGATCGCGAGGTCCTGGAGGCCGGGGTTGTGACCGATGACCATGACTTCGCGTTCGTTCGCCGGGAGGCGCCGAAGCCGCACCAGCAGCTCGTCGACCGAGGCGAGATAGAGGCCGGCTTCGAAGAGGACTTCCGGCCGCTGGGCGGCGAAGGCTTCCTGCATCAAAGCCCAGGTTTCGCGGGTGCGGCGGGCCGTCGAGACCAGCACGAGCCTCGGCGCAACGCCGTTCTCCGCCATCCAGCTCGCCATCGCCGGCGCCGCCTTGCGGCCGCGCGCCGAGAGCGGCCGGTCGTGATCCTCACGGGGAGGATCGTCGCGGTTCGACTTGGCGTGGCGGAAAAGATGAAGGATCGGCATCGCCGCAAACCCTGCCAGCCGTCGATCCGAGGGTCCAGCGCCGATGCTTGACCGGACAGGGCGTCGCCACGATGGTGCGCCATGACGATGATGGCGAGCCTGCGACTAGCCACGGCCGATGACGCCGATACGATCGCGCATCTCTGCCGTGAGCTGCTCGCCTTCTACGGCATCCCGCCCCCCTCCTCGCGCTGGGCGATGGCGGAGGAGATCCGCGAGCGCGGCCTCAGGGACGGACGCCTCGAGGTGTTGCTGGCCGAGCGCGACGGCGTCGCTGTCGGTCTCCTGATCTTCTTTCAGGTCTATTCCGTCGCCCTCTGCCAGAACAGCTTCTTCATTCAGGATCTATACGTGTCGGAACGCTGGCGCGGCGAGGGGATCGGGCGGCAGATGATGGAGTATCTGGGCTTCCTCGCCGAGCAGCGCGGCGTCGGCCAGATCGACTGGACCGCCGATCCGTGGAACGACAAGTCGAGGCGCTTCTATGACCGCCTCGGCCCGCATCAGCGCGCCGACAAGATCTTCTACCGCATCGCCGGCCCGAACCTCCGCCACTTCATCCGGAAAGCCCAATGAGCGCTTCCGATCACGAGATCATCTCGGTCGACACCCCGTTCCGCGGTTTCTTCCGCATCGACCGATACCGGCTTCGCCACCGGCGCTTCACCGGCGACTGGACGCCCGAGCTGGAGCGCGAGATCTTCGTGCGCGGCCATGCGGCGGGGGTGATTCCTTACGACCCGAAGCTCGACCGTGTCCTGGTCGTCGAGCAGTTCCGCACCCCGGCGCTGGTCGCCGGACGTCCCTCACCGCTGACGCTCGAAGTGCCGGCCGGGATCATCCCGAAAGGCGAGACGCCGGAAGATGTAGCGCGCCGCGAGCTTCAGGAGGAAGCGGGCCTCACGGCCAAAGAGCTGATCCCGCTTTACACCTTCATGCCGAGCCCCGGCGGCTGCTCGGAGACGGTCTGGCTCTATGCGGCCCTCGTCGATCTCTCCAATGCCGGCGGTCTCGCCGGGGTCGCCGACGAAGATGAGGACATCCGCATCGTCGTGATGGACTTCGACGATGCGTTCGCACGCATGCTGCGGGGCGAGATCGACAACGCGATCAGCATCATGTCCTTGCAGTGGCTGGCGCTGAACCGTCCGCGCCTCAGGAAGGCGTGAGGCGCCTCACGCCGTCGTGACGGCGGCCCCGGCCTCCCTTCGCCGAGAATGCCCCTCGACGAAGAACGGGAGGTACGCATGCGGACCATCATCGCGATCCTTGGGGCGCTCGCGGTCGCGCTGCCGGCCATCGCCGGCAATGACGACCACGATCACGACACCTGGACGGTCGTCCAGCAGCAGCAGGAGGCGCAAACCGCCGCGCCGGTACGCGAGATCTCCAAGATCGCCGGCGAGATCTATCGCTTCCGCAACAACTTCCACTACTCGGTCTTCGCCGTGACGCCGGCCGGCGTCATCGTCACCAACCCGATCGATGCCGAGGCGGCAAAGTGGCTCAAGGCCGAGATTGCACAGCGCTGGAACCGGCCGATCAAGTACCTCGTCTACAGCCATGACCATCGCGACCATATCGCCGGCGGCGAGGTCTTCGCCGACACCGCGACCGTCGTCGCGCACCGCCGCGCCAAGGAAGTCATCGTCGACGAGAAGCGCCCGACCGCGGTGCCGAACCTGACATTCGACGACTCGCTGACGATCGAGCTCGGCGGCACGGTGCTGGAGCTCACATATGTCGGCAAGAACCACTCGGACAATTCGCTGGTGATCCGGTTCCCGCGCGAGCGCATCCTGTTCGCCGTCGACTTCATTCCGGTCAAGGCGATGCCGTTCCGCGACTTCCCCGACGGCTACCTCCAGGAATGGATCGACTCCCTGAAGCGCGTCGAGGCGATGAGCTTCGACGTCCTGGCGCCGGGCCACGGCCCGCTCGGCACCAAGGCCGACGCCGTCGCCTACCGCGAGCTGATGGAGGAGCTGCGTGCCGATGTGACGCGGCTCGCCCGCGAGGGCAAGTCGCTCGACGACATCAAGAAGGCCGTAACGATGGAGAAGTACAAGGACTGGTCCGGCTACCAGCAGATGCGCGAGCTCAATGTCGAGGGCATGTACCGGATGGTGCAAGCGACGCGCCGGCCGAACTAAAGCCAGCCACTCGACGGTCGTGAGCCGGCGCGGACCGCGGCGATTGTGGCCCGGACGGCGTCCGGATCGGTGACCGTGATGCGATACTCGCGATCTGGCGTCGCCCCCATGCGAACCTGGGCGTTGTGATGGGCCACCGCGCTCAATCGCTGCGCGGGCGCGGAGAAGTGCATCTCCTTGAGCCCCGTCATCCGCTGCACCGAAGCGATGTTCGAGGCATTCAGGCGGCCGCAACCCATGACGGCGATGCGGTCGCCGGCCTGATCGACCAGCGCGCGCAGCAGCCCGGCGCCCTCGAGAGCGGTATCGCGCTGCCCGCTGGTGAGCACGCGACGAACGCCGCAGCGGATCAGCGCCTCGAGCGCCGCTGAGGGATCGGCTGTCATGTCGAAGGCGCGATGGCAGGTGACCTGCATCGGGCCGGCGCGCGCGACCAAAGCCGTCATACGCGCTTCGTCGATCCGCCCGTCGGCCGTCAGGCAGCCGCTGACCACGCCCGGCGCACCCAGCTCGCGCAACGCCGTCACGTCGTCGAGCATGGAGTCGAACTCGGCCGCCGAGTAGAGGAAGTCGCCGCCTCTCGGACGGACAATTGTGAAGAACGGAACCCCGGCCACGCCGAGCGCCTGACGCACGGTGCCGAGGCTCGGGGTGATCCAGCCTTCGACCAAGCTGGCACACAATTCCACACGATCGGCCCCGCCCTCCTGGGCGGCAAGCAGCCCGTCGATGCCCTCGACGCAGACCTCGATCAAAGGGAAACCGGCCGAAACAAGGGAAGCGTCGGAGGCCGCCACGTTCGGCACATTCTATTCGAAGGTGATCAGCTCGCGGGCCCTGGCGCGGTTGTAGCCGAGCGAGGCGTTGAAAAGCTGGCGCGTATAGGCCTCGCTTGCCTCGCCGCGGCGGAGCTCGGCGACATCCATCTCCTCGACGATGCGGCCGGCGTTCATCACCGCGAGCCGGTCACACATATGCGCGACTACCGCCAGGTTGTGCGTCACCAGGATGAAGGTAAGGCCGCGCTCGCGCTTGAGCCGTTGCAGCAGGTTCAGGATCTCGGCCTGCACGGAGACGTCGAGCGAGGATGTCGGCTCGTCGAGCAGCAGCACCTTGGGCTCAAGGATGAGCGCACGCGCGATGGCGACGCGCTGGCGCTGCCCGCCGGAAAGCTGGTGCGGGTAACGGAAGCGGAAGGCCGGGCCAAGGCCGACCTCGACCAGCGCCGTCTCGATCCGGCGGTCGACGTCGACCATGCCGTGGATCGCCAGCGGCTCGGCCAGCACGCGGTCGACGGTGTGGCGCGGATGCAGCGAACCGTAGGGATCCTGGAACACCATCTGGACCAGCTTGTGGAAGGCCTTGCTGCGCCTCTTGCCGAGCGCTTGCCCGTCGACGTGCATGGCGCCGCTCCAGTTCGGGTTCAAGCCCGAGAGCGCACGGAGCACCGTCGACTTGCCGGAGCCCGACTCGCCGACCAGGCCGAAGGTCTCTCCCGCCGCCACCTCGAACGAGATGCCGCGGACGGCACGGATGACGGCCGCGCCCTCGCCGAACGAGACCTCGAGATTCCCGACCTCGATCATCCGACCATCTTTCCGTCGACGACCACCGGGCCGTCGCGCCAAGCGGGATCGCGCGAGAGGACGGAGAGCTCGCCGACCGGCCGGTCGATGCGAGGCAGCGAGGCGAGCAGTCCCTGCGTGTAGGGGTGCTTCGCCTGCTTCAGCTCGCTCGCCTTGCAGGTCTCGACGATGCGCCCTGCATACATGATGATGACGCGATCGCAGAAGCTCGCGACCAGGTTGAGGTCGTGGCTGATGAACATTAGCCCCATGCCGCGCTGGGTCACGAGGTCGTCCAGGATCGCCAGAACCTGCATCGACACGGTGACGTCGAGCGCCGAGGTCGGCTCGTCGGCGATCAGCAGATCGGGCTCGGGGATCAGCATCATCGCCATCATGACGCGCTGACCCATGCCGCCCGAGACCTCGTGCGGATAGAGATCGTAGACGCGCGCCGGATCGCGGATCTTGACTGCCGCCAGCATGTCGAGCGTGCGCTTGCGCGCCTGCTCGGCGCCGACCTTGCGGTGAACGAGATAGGCCTCGGCGATCTGGTCGCCGACCTTCATCACCGGATTGAGCGAGAATTTCGGGTCCTGCATGACCATGGCGATGCGCCGGCCGCGGATCTCGCGCATGGCGACTTCATCGATCGCCTCGAGGTCGTTTCCGTCGAAGACCATGCGCTTCGCCCTGACCTCGCCCGGCGGTCGGATGAGCCGGAGAACGGAGCGCCCGGTCATGGTCTTGCCCGAGCCCGACTCGCCGACGATGCCGAGCTTCTCGCGCCCGACCTCGAAGCCGATGCCGCGCACCGCCTCGACGATGCCCTTCGGCGTGTGAAACCTGACCTCTAGGCCCTCGACGGAAAGCAGCGGCTGGCTCATGAGCTCTTCGGATCGAGCACGTCGCGAAGCCCGTCGCCGAGCAGGTTGAAGCCCAGGCTGACGACGAAGATGGCAAGGCCCGGAATGGTCGCGACCCACCAGTAGTCGAGGAGGTAGCGCCGCCCGGACGAGACCATCGCGCCCCATTCGGCAAGCGGCGGCTGCGCGCCGAGACCGAGGAAGCCCAAGCCCGCCGCCGTGAGGATCACTCCCGCCATGTCGAGGGTGACACGCACGATCAGCGATGAGCTGCAGAGCGGCACGACATGGCCGACCACGATGCGGAAGCCGGAGGCGCCCTGGAGACGCGCCGCGGCGATAAAGTCGCTGGTACGGATGGTCAGCGTCTCGGCGCGGGCGATGCGGGCATAGGGCGGCCAGGCAGTGAGCGCGATCGCCAGCACGGCGTTCTCGATTCCGGGGCCCAGCGCCGAGACGAAGGCGAGCGCCAGAATCAGCCGCGGAAAGGCCAGGAAGATGTCGGTGATCCGCATCAGCGCTGCGTCGACCCATCCGCCGAAATATCCCGACACCGTGCCGACCAAAAGCCCCACCGGCGCCGCAGTGACGGCGACCAGGACGACGATGTAGAGCGTGACGCGGGCGCCGTAGAGAATACGCGAGAGAATGTCGCGGCCGAACTCGTCGGTGCCAAAGAGATATTGCGTTCCCGGCGCGATGAAGCGCTGGGTCAGGTCCTGGGCGACAGGCGACTGCGGGGCGAGCATCGGCGCGAGCGTGGCGAAGACGACCAGCGCGACGACGATCAGGAGGCCGATCATCGTCAGCGGATTGGAGGCGAGCGCCCGCCAGGAGAGATAGGCCTGAATCGCGCGCGCATGATTGCGCGAAACCGGCGTGTCGGCAGTGAGCCAAGCGCGGAGCTGCGTCATTTCGCCCTCGGATCGACCAGCCGATAGAGCAGGTCTGAGAGCAGGTTGATGCCGATGAAGATAGCGCCGACCACGATTGTCGCCCCCAGCACCGCATTCATATCGGCAGCGAGCAGCGAGGCGGTCAGATACTGGCCGAGACCGGGCCAGGCAAAGACGGTCTCCGTCAACACCGAGCCTTCGAGGAGGTTCGCATAAGAGAGCGCAATCACCGTGATCAACGGCACCATGACGTTGCCGAGCGCGTGCCGCCAGATCACCCGAGCCTCGGAAAGCCCCTTCACGCGTGCCGTCGTCACGTATTCCTGGCGCAGCTGCTCGAGCATGAAGCTGCGGGTCATGCGGCTGATATAGGCGAGCGAAAGGTAACCGAGGACCGCCGCCGGCAAGATCAGGTGATGAAGCGCATCGAAGAATACCTCCCATTCGCCCTGCAGTGCCGAGTCGAGCAGAATCAGCCCGCTCCAGGTTTCGACGACGTCGAGGTTGGCGAAATCGACGCGGCCAGGCGCGGCGGCGATGTCGAGGATGCCGTAGAAGAGCAGGAGCCCCATCAGACCGAGCCAGAACACCGGCATCGAGTAGCCAAAGAGGCCGAGCAGGCGCACGATCTGGTCGGGCCAGCGGCCCTGGTTGACCGCAGCGACGACGCCCATCGGCACGCCGAAGGCGACGCCGAAAAGAGTGGCGGTCGTCGCCAGCTCCATGGTCGCCGGGAAGACGCGCTTGATGTCGTCGACCACGGTGTTTGCGGTCAGCACCGACTTGCCAAGCTCGCCCTTCAGCACTTGCAGCACGTAGCTGGCGAATTGCTGCCACAGCGGCAGGTCCAAACCCATCTCTCGGCGGACCTGCTCATAGGTGTCGTGCGAGGCCCGGTCGCCGATCGCGGCAAGCACGGGGTCGACCGGCACCACCCGGCCGATCAGGAACGTGACGAGCAGAAGACCGAAGAAGGTCAGCGCCACCGAGCCGACCAGCTTGAGTCCTGCCCAAACGTAGCGCGACGGGAAGCGTGAGCTTCCCGTCGCTGACGTAACCGTCGAGTCAGTCAAGCGATGGCTACTTCTTCACGGTCCAGTAGTAGGCGCTGGCGACCGGGCCGCCGGAGTGGAAACCCTCGACGTTCTTGCGCATGCCGGTCTGGAGCAACGCCTGGTAAATGATGACGAAGGGCGAGGTGCGCTGATGCTCGCGCTGGATGTCGCCGTAGGTCTGCGCGCGTTTGGCGTTGTCCTTCTCCATGACGGCGGCATCCGTGTGTGCCGTCATCGTCGGGATCGCCCAGGCGTTGCGCCAGGTCAGGTAGCCGGTGCCGCGCGCGTCGTCGGCGTTGTTGGTGGGGTTGCGCGCGAAGGTATCGGCATTGGTGTGCGGGTCCGGATAGTCCGGCCCCCAGGCACCGATATAGAGCTCGTGCGTGCGCGCCCGGTACTTGGTCAGGGTCTGACGGCCGTCGCCCGGGATGATCTCCATCTTGATACCGGCGCGCGCGAAGGTCGATTGGATCGACTGCGCCATCTCCGTGGTCGGGAAAGCCGAGCGCACATCCATCTGGATGTTGAAGCCGTTGGGATAGCCCGCCTTGGCAAGCAGCGCCTTGGCACGATCGACATCGAGGCGGTATGGCGCATCGTCGATGGCACCCAGGAAGGTGCGCGGCAGGAAGGACTGATGGACGACGGCGCGGCCGCGCAGGATCGTCGAGCGCAGCCCGTCATAGTCGACCAGGTACTTCATCGCCTCGACCACCTCGGGCTTCGAGAGGATCGGGTGCTTCTGATTGGCGCTGAAGTAGGAGATGCGGCCCTTGAGGTCGTCGAAGACCTTGAGGTTCGCGTCCTTCCTCACCGCATCGACGTCGTCGGGGCTGAGATCGCGGGCGATGTCGACGTCGCCCTTGGTCAGCAGCAGGCGCTGGGAGGCAGTCTCGGGAACGTGGCGGACGATCACGCGCCTGAGCGTGGCGTTGCCCTGCCAGTTGCCATCGACCTTCTCGAGCGTATAGCCGTCGGCAGCCTTCCAGCTGACCAGCTTGTACTGGCCCGAGGCGGCCGAACGGGTCTTCAGCCACTCATAGCCGAAGTCGCCATCCTTCTGGTTCGCCATCGCGACCTTCATGTCGACGATCGAGGTGACCGTCGCGGTCATGCAGTTCAGAACCATCGACGGCGCAAAGGCCTTGTCGATGGTCATCGTGACCTCGTGCGTGCCGGTCTTGCGCACCTTCTGGTCGACCGTGTCCTTGGTCAGGCCGAACTGGTTCAGGATGAAGGCGGGGGTCTTGTTGAGCTTGACCGCGCGTGCGATCGAGAAGACCACGTCGTCGGCGGTCAGCGGATTGCCGGAGTGGAACTTGACGTTCTGGCGGATCTTGAAGGTGTAGGTGAGGCCGTCGGCGGAGATGGTCCAGCTCTCGGCGATTCCCGGCACATAACCCTTGTCGAGCGCCTTCGGGTCCATCGACAGCAGCGTGTCGTAGACGTTGTTGGCGACGTCGCCGCCGGAGAACTCGAAGATCTCGGCCGGATCGAGGCTGGTGATGTCGTCGATGGTCGCCGCGATCACCAGCGTATCCCTGGGCGTCGCCGCGAGCGCGGGAATTGCGGTCGAGGCAAACAGCACCGCCGCCAAAGCGGCAGAGATCCTCGTCATCTAGAAACCTCCTTGCGAAAAGGCAGAGGCGCCCCGTGGGCCGCCGATCGCGGGAATATCCGCGCGTGGCCACGGGCTGTCAAGGAAATGGACGGACGAGACCGAGGAAAGTCTTTTATCTACAGCCACTTAAGGCGCCTCAACAACCAGAATTCGAGCGGGAAGATGGCGAGCGTCGCGACGCATACGACGAGCCATGCCCAAGGCTCGCCGTGGAACGGAATGCCGTCCAGGTTCATCCCGTAGAAGCCGGCAATCAGGGTCGGCGGCAGCGCCATCGCGGTGATCGCCGTCAAGCGCGCTGCCGTGTGGCTGATGCGCTCGCTGACCATCGCGGTCAGATCCTCGTGCAGGATCATCGTGCGGTCGCGGATCGCGTCCAGGTCTTCGAGGAAGCGCAGCGTGCGGTCGGTGACCTCGCGCAGCCGGACCTTGTCGCGCTTGGTAAGCCAGGTCGCATCCTCGAGCTGAAGCCGGTAAAGCGCCTCCCGCTGCGGCGCCAGATAGCGCCTGAGCTGGATCGCATGGCTGCGATACTCGGCGAGACGGTCGCGTACGATCGTGGTGTCGATCTGCTCGATGTTCTCCTCGAGCTGGTCGACCTGGTCCTCGAGCTCGGCCACCACCGGCTCGACATGGTGCATGATGCGGTCGGCGATGCGGGCGAACAGCTCGCCCGGCCCGATCGGCCCGCGCCCTTTGATCAGCGCCTCGCGGATTTCGCGAAGCGCCATCATGTAGTGGTCCTTGTCGCGAAGCGAGATGACGCGGGAGCGGTCGATCCAGAGCCGCACGGGCACCAGATCCTCGGGATTCTCGCGGTCATGGCGGTTGACGCCGCGGAGCACGATCAGGAGCGCGTCGTCATAGTCCTCGACCCGGGGCCGCGCCTCCTCGGCCAGAAGCGCATCGACGATGACCGGATCAATCCCGCTCTCCTCGCGCAGCCAGCGCTGAGCCTCCGGGTGATCGCGCTCGAGGTGCAGCCAGATGACGCCGTTCTCTGGGCGCCAGGCCTTGATTTCCTGCCAGCCGACATCCCGGCAGGCCCCGCGCCCGTCGAGGAGGCTGGCGAATCTGAGCCCGGGGTGAATTCCGTATTGAAGCTCGGAACTGGGCATGCGCCACGCCGCGGCGGGTTTCGTATCGGCCGGACACTAGCCTAGAATGCGGCGCTCCTGTCTACCGCGAAATGCCCTACCCCCGGCGGAGTTTTCACATGGACGTGCGCGACGGCTTCCTCGGCTCGATCGGAAACACGCCTCTGATCCGGCTCAGGCGCGCTTCGGAAGCGACCGGCTGCGAGATCCTCGGCAAGGCCGAGTTCCTCAATCCCGGCGGCTCGGTCAAGGACCGCGCCGCGCTGGCGATCGTCATGGATGCCGCGCTGGCGATCGTCATGGATGCGGTGAAGAAGGGCGCACTCAGGCCCGGCGGCACCATCGTCGAGGGCACCGCAGGCAATACCGGCATCGGGCTCGCTCTGGTCGGCAACGCACTCGGATACAAGACCGTCATCGTCATGCCCGATACCCAGAGCCAGGAGAAGCAGGACTTCCTAAGGCTCTGCGGTGCCGATCTGCGGCTGGTGAAAGCGGTTCCCTATGCCGACCCCGCCAACTACGTCCGCTATTCCGAGACGCTGGCGAAGGAGCTGGCGGCAAGCCTGCCGAACGGCGCCGTCTGGGCCAACCAATTCGACAACGTCGCCAACCGCGAGGGGCATCGCCAGACCACGGGACCGGAGATTTTCCAGCAGACCTTCGGCAAGATCGACGCCTTCACCTGCTCGGTCGGATCGGGCGGCACGCTCGGCGGCGTCTCGCTCGCGCTCAAGGAGCGCAATCCTAAGATCAAGATCGTGCTCGCCGATCCGATGGGAGCTGCGCTCTACAACTACTATGCCCATGGCGAGTTGAAGGCTCAGGGAAGCTCTATCACCGAGGGCATCGGCCAGGGGCGCATCACCAAGAACCTGGAAGGCATCGTCGTCGACGATCAGGAGCAGATCCCCGACGAGGAGGCGCTGCCGATCATCTTCGACCTTGTGCAGCACGAAGGGCTGGTGCTCGGCGGCTCGTCCGGCATCAATGTCGCTGCCGCGATCCGGGTGGCGAAGAAGCTCGGTCCCGGCCATACGGTCGTCACTATTCTCGCCGACGGCGGCGCACGCTATCAGTCGAAGCTGTTCAACCCGGCCTTTCTCGACCAAAAGGGCCTTCCCATACCTCACTGGCTGGAAAGGCGGAGCCGCTAATGCCTTATGCTAAGCCCGACGGCATCGTTTCGACCGGCTGGCTCGGAACGCACCTCGGCGACCCGAAGGTGAAGGTGATCGACGTCACCTACTTCCACCACTCTCTCAACCGCAACGCCAAGGCAGAGCACGACGCCAAGCATATCCCCGGCGCCGTCCACTTCGACATCGACGATATCAAGATGGCGGGCGACCCTCGCCCGCACATGCTGCCGACGGCGGAGGTCTTTGCCGAGAAGGTCGGCAAGCTCGGCCTCTCGAACGGCGACAAGATCGTCTGCTACGACATGACGGGGCTGCAGACCGCCGCACGCGGCTGGTGGATGTTCCGCATCTTCGGCCATGACGATGTCGCCGTGCTCGACGGCGGCTTGCCGAAATGGATCGCCGAGGGCAGGCCGGTCTCGGACAAACGGACAGAGATCAGGCCGGCGAGCTTCAAAGCAAGCTTCCGCCCTAGTCTCGTGCGCTCGCTCGACCAGGTGAAGGCGGCGCTCGACGGAAAGAAAGAGCAGGTCGTCGATGCGCGCGCTGCCGGCCGCTTCCAGGGCGTCGAGAAGGAGCTGTGGCCGGGCCGTCCGGGCCACATGCCGGGGGCGCGCAACCTCCCCTTCCCCGACCTGCTCGATCCCAAGGACAAGACCTTCCTGCCGGCCGAGCAGATCGCGGCCAGGTTTGTCGCCTCCGGCCTCGAACTCGGCAAGCCGATCGTCGCCAGCTGCGGCTCGGGCGTTACCGCCTGCGTTGTGGCACTCGGCGCCTACCTCGTCGGCAAGGACGAGGTCCCGATCTATGACGGTTCCTGGTCGGAATGGGGACTGAGAGAGGACACGCCGGTGGCTACGGGGCCGGCATGAGCGACGCGCCTCTGGATATCCGGCCGATCGTCGATGGCGAAGAAGGAGCCGTCGTCGCTCTATGGAAAACGTGCAACCTCGTCGTCCCCTACAACGATCCGTTCGTCGACATCGCGCGATGCCGCAGAAGCCCAGCCTCGGAGCTCTTCGTCGGCGTCAAGGCAGGTCGCATCGTCGCCACCGTGATGGTCGGCGAGGAAGGCCATCGCGGCTGGCTCTACTATGTTGCCGTCGATCCGGGCGAGCGCATGCATCGCTACGGCCGGACCATGGTCCGTCACGCCGAGACATGGCTCCGCGGCCGCGGAGCACCCAAGGTCATTCTGATGGTGCGAGAGACCAACACCGCCGTCCGCGACGTATATGAGCGGCTGGGCTACGCCTGCGAGCCTCGCCTGGTGATGTCGAAATGGCTCGAGGGGGGCCCGGAGGTCCCGGCGCTCGTGCAGACCGTGACCTCGCTCGAGATGTTCCAGCGGCCCGGCAAGCCGCCGGCGCCGACGCCGGCGATGAAGCTGGCGCTGATGCGCCTCGACCCGCCGACAGTCGACTTCTATCGCTACCTCTTCAACACCGTCGGCGGCGCCTGGACCTGGATCAGCCGGCGCTTCCTCGACGATGCCGCGCTCGGGCGCATCATCCTCGACCCCAAGGTCGAGATCACGGTCGCCTATGTCGGCGGCGTGCCGGCAGGCTACTTCGAGCTCGACCGACGCATCGAGGGCGAATGCGAGCTTGCCTTCTTCGGCCTGGTGCCCGAGTTCATCGGCCGCGGTCTCGGCCGTTGGCTGCTCGATAAGGCGATCGAGGCCGCGTGGAGCGCACCCGATGTCGGCCGTGTCTGGGTGCATACCTGCAACCTCGACCACCCGCGCGCGCTCAGCGTCTACCAGAAGGCCGGCTTCAAGCCCTACAAGCAGTTCGAGGAGCCGATGCGCGACCCGCGTCTGGTCGGCCTTCCCTGGCCACCGCCGCCAAGAGGCTCATAGGGAAACCTAGCCAGCCGCCTCCAGCGCCTCGGATGCCTTGACCCAGCGCGCCTCGGCGGCCGCGATCTTCTCGATCACGTTGTTGCGCTTGCGGCCCAGCTCGGCCGCTTTGCCGGCGCGATAGGCTTCGCCGCCGGCGAGCTCGGCTTCGATCTTCGCCCGCTCCCTCTCGAGGCGGGTGATCTCAGCCTCCGCGTCGCGCGCTTCCTTGCGCAGCGCCAGCTTCCTGTCGCGGTCGAGACGCGCGACCGGCGGCTTCGCCGGCCTCTCGACCTTGGGCTTGGCCTCGCTCTTGGCCGCGCGCTGAGCGCGACGCTCCTCCTGGCGCTGAGCGAGCACATGATTGCGATAATCGTCGACATCGCCTTCGAAGGTGCGCACGGTGCCGCCCTCGACCAGCCAGAGCCGGTCGGCGATCAGACGCACCAGGTGCGGATCGTGGCTGACAAGCACGACGGCGCCGGGAAAGTCGCCGATTGCCTCGATCAGCGCCGTCCGTGCATCCATGTCGAGATGGTTGGTCGGCTCGTCGAGGATCAGGAGCTGCGGCGCATCGAGGCTGATCAGGCAGAAGACCAGCCGAGCCTTCTCGCCGCCGGAGAGGTTCGAGGCAATCGTATTGACCTGGTCCTCGCCGAAGCCGAAGCGGCCGAGGCGCGAGCGCCACTGGGTCGCCGTCTCCTTCGGCCGGCGCTCGGCAATGTGCTCCAGCGGCGTCCGCTTCGGATCGAGCAGGTCGAGCTGATGCTGGGCAAAGAAGCCGACGCTCAAGCGCGCCGCCCGATAGACCTCGCCGTCCATGACCGGGAGCTGGTTCGAGAACAGCTTGGCCAAGGTCGACTTGCCGTTGCCGTTCGAGCCGAGCAACGCGACGCGGTCGTCGGGATCGAGCGCCAGGTCGAGGTTGCGCAGCACGACCTTGTCGCCATAGCCGACCGACGCGCGATCGAGGCGGAGCAGCGGCGGCGCCATCTCCGGCGGGTCGGGGAAGGTAAAGGTCGGGGCGCGCGCATCGACGCTGACCTCGATCGTCGCCAGCTTGGCGATGGCCTTGAGGCGCGACTGCGCCTGCCGGGCCTTGGACGCCTTGGCGCGGAAGCGGTCGACGAAGGACTGCATGTGCTTGCGCTTTGCGTCGATCTTCGCCGCCTCGGCCGTCAGCCGCCGGCGCTCCTCGGCCAGCGCCTCGGCGAATCTGTCGTAGTTGCCGTAGAAGAGCCGGAGCTTGAGCTGGTCGAGATGCAGGATGTGCTCGACCGATTCGTTCAAGAGCTCGCGGTCGTGGCTGACCAGCAGCAGCGTCCCAGGATAGGAGGCGAGGAAGCCCTGAAGCCAGATCGTCGCCTCGAGGTCGAGATGGTTGGTCGGCTCGTCGAGCAGCAGCAGGTCCGGCTGGCGGAAGAGCTGGGCTGCCAGCGCCACGCGCATGCGCCAGCCGCCGGAGAAGGTCCGGAGCGGGCGTTGCTGCGCCTCGTGGTCGAAACCGAGGCCGGCGAGGATACGGGCGGCCCGCGCCGGCGCCGCATGCGCCTCGATCTCGACCAGGCGAAGCTCGATCTCGCCGGCCCGGATCAGGTCGGGCGAGGCCTCGCGCTCGGCGAGAAGCGCCTCGCGCTCGGCGTCGGCCGAGAGCACATGTCCGATCGGCGTCTCCTCGCCGTCCGGCGCTTCCTGGGCGACGGTGCCGACGGTCGCCCGCTGCGGCATACGGATGATGCCGTCATCAGGCTGCGCCTCGCCCAGGATGATCCGAAGCAGGGTCGACTTGCCGGTGCCGTTGCGGCCGACCAGCCCCACCCGGTGGCCGGTCGAGATGGCCGCCGAGGCATGGTCGAAGAGCAGGCGTCCTTGAATCCGGTAAACAAGATTGTTGATGTGGAGCATGATCGGCGCCCCTAATACACTCCCTTCTCCATGGCCGCAAAGACCTACCAGAAAGCCGAAGTCGAAAAGCTGCTCAACGCCCTCGAGGTGCACGCCGGCGAGATCAACGCCGTCGCCGACGAAGCACAGAGGAGGGCGGAGAAGAACAGCTTTAAGGCCTATCAGGCGTTCCGCAACAAGGCGGGCGAGTTCGAGACCTTCTCGATCCTGATCGAGGGGCGCCTCGATCACCTGGAGGGCGGCGCCGATCGCAAGCTGCAGGGACACTTCGACGATCTGACGGCTCTTACCTACAAGCTCCTGATCAAGACCAGCATCCAGTTCCTCTGGGTCCTGGTACAACATACCGAGCTGCCATTGGGCACCCGTGAGATCTTCGTGCAGGAGCTCCGGACGCTCTACGAAACCAAGAAGAAGCTCGGCGAGGAGCGCTATCGGAGCCGCCTCGACGAAGAGGCGAGGCGCAAGATCCACGTCGCCGAGGAGATCCTGACCGAGATCATCGACAAGGCACCAAGCCTGCTGCAGTTCGGCACCAAGTGACCTCCCCGCGCGCCAAGGGCGTTTACCTCACGCTCGCCGCCGCTCTGGGCCTGAGCCTCGGCGGCGTGCTGGTCCGTCATGCCGAGGCATCGGCCTGGGAGATCGTGTTCTGGCGTTCGATCACGATGAGCCTCGTGCTGATCGCCTTTCTCGGCGTCCAGCATGGCCGGCGCATGATCGCCGAGATCGTGCGGACCGGCTGGGCCGGCGTGCTCTGCGGCCTCTTTCTCGCCGGAACCTTCTTCGGCTTCGTGCTCGCCGTGCAATCGACGACGGTCGCCAACACAGTTGTCATCATGTCGACGACGCCGTTCTTTGCCGCCGTCTTCGGGCGAGTCGTGCTTGGCGAGGCCGTCGGCGCGCGGACCTGGGCCGCGCTCGCCGTGGCCGCGGTTGGCATCACCATCATGTGCTGGGATTCCCTGGACACCGCGACAGGGCTGATCGGCAATCTCTACGCTCTCGGGCTCGCTCTCTGCTATGCGGCGCACCTGGTCACGATCCGTGCCGTCGGCGGCAAGGTCGACATGGTGCCCTCGGTGCTGATCGCCGGCGGCACCGCCATCATCGTGGCGCTGCCATTCGCCTGGCCGCTCGACACCGACAGCCGCTCGATAGCGGTCTCAGTCATCATGGGAACGGTGCAGGTCGGTCTGCCTCTGATCTTCGTCACCATGGCAGCCCGCTATCTCGCCGCCGCCGAAGTGGCATTGCTCGCCATGCTCGAAGTAATCCTGGGGCCGCTCTGGGTCTGGATCATCCTCGGCGAGCACCCGACAGCACTCGCGCTCGTTGGCGGCGCCCTGGTCGTCGGCGCACTGCTCGGCAACACGCTCGCGGCCTTCGGCTTGCGCCCGAGCGTGGCGGCGCGCACAGTGCTGGAAAGAGGAGGCGCCTCATTAGCCTGGAGTCGGTGACCGAAGATCTGCGCCAACGCGCCGGCCGCGCCGCAGGCCTCGGCTACAAGGTCAAGTTCGACGTCGGCGACGGCGCCTTCGTCCATTGGGACGGAACCGGAGCGACGCCGGTCATCTCCAACGACGACAGCGACGCCGACACCACGATCGCGATCACGCTCGACAATCTCGAGAAGCTGCTCTCGGGCGATCTCGATCCGACCTTCGCCTACGCCACCGGCAAGATCAAGGTCGAGGGCTCGGTCGGCGTCGCCCTAAAGATGGCATCGCTGCTCGGCGACTGATCCGGCTCCCGACAAGATCCTCGAAGGCGCGGACGGACTCGGTCGTGCCCCACAGCCGAGGCGACCGTTCGGCAACGCGCGCCTTGGCCTCGCTCCGGTAACCTGCTTCGGTCCCAAGCCTCACCGCCCTTGTCACAAAGTCGTCGAGCGAGGTCGCGATCAGATCGTCGAGCCCCATGCGGCGATAGAAGCCGTAGGTCAGGCGACCGCGCAGATAGCGAGATGGCAACGTCACCACCGGCTGGCCGACAGCGAAGGCCTCCAGGCTCGTCTTGCCCCCCGAGAAGCCCGGCGTGTCGAGCACGACGTCCGCCAGCGCCTGGGCGCGGATGAAGTCGGCGCCGGAGAGTCGCGGCAGGAACCGCATCCGCTCGGAGACGCCGGGGAGCTGCCGCTCCAACCGCTCGACGATGCGGCGGCACCAGGGGCGACGATGGCCTTCGACGAGATGCAGGACCGCATCCTTGTCGCGGCGGAGAATCTCCGCGAGCGCCGCGTCGAACCGAGGGTGCAGCTTGAACAGGCTCTGGGCGCAGAAATAGACGTGGCCATCGCCGCTCATGCCGAGCCTTGTACGGTCGACAGTGCCGATCTCGACCGCCTCCGGCTGCCAGTCCAGAAGCAGGAACGGCAGTCGCCTGAGGACCTCGGTGTAGTCCGCCTCTGCGTCTTCGCGATCGAAAGTCTCGGCCGAGACGAACAGGTCGATGACATCGAGGCCGGTCGTGACCGGATGGCCCCAGGCGACCATCTGCAGCGGCGCCAGGCGCGCATGGGCCAGGTAGTAGGTGAACGGGTCCATGCCGATGTCGGTGTAGAGCAGCGCATCGAGCCGGGCGGCGGCAAGATCCTGCTGCGCCCGCGCGAGATCTTCGGGTAGCGTGACGACCTCGTCCGCGCTCGCGGCAATCGTGTCGCCTACCCTGTCCGTGGCGGCACCGGCCCGGACCAGGACGACGCGAAAGCGGCGGCGGTCGATGCCGGCGATCACACGTTTGAACAGATGGCCGATCGTGTGATCGCGGAAATAGGCTGAGATGAAGCCGAGGCGCGGCCGTCCGTCATGCCCACGGAGGTCCGAGCGAGCCAGGGCGGGCGTCGCATGCTTCCAGAGCCGCGCAACCGCCTCTTGCAGCGGCCTATCGTCTTCGTCGTGATAGGCGAGGTGAAAATTCGTCCAGTGCCCGTCGGTGAGCGGGTCGTCGACACGTAGCGGCGTCTTCGCCAGCGCCTGGACCCGATCCAGGAAGCGTCGGCGCCATCGGTCGATTTCCTCGGCGCTCTCCGGAATCGGCGGCAGCAGCGTCGCCTCGCGCAACCTCCAGGCGTCGCGCCGATCGAGCGCGAGGGCCGCGCGGAAGAACAGCGCCGCGCCGCCGATGTCGCCGGACAAATGCAGGGCGTTGGCGAGGTTATAGAGGGCGACCGGGTCGCCCGGAGCGAGGGCGGCCGCTTGCATAAGCAGGAGAAGCGAGTCCTCGAGCCTCGGCCCGTCCCGCCAGAGGTTGGCGAGGTTGACCAGCGCGCCGCCGTGCCGCGGATCGCGCGCGAGGACCCGGCGATAGCGCGCCTCCGCTTCGTCGCCGCGATTGCCGAGCGCAAACTGCGCCGGCGCGAGGCTGGGGTCGAGGGCGATGGCGCAGCGAAAGCGCGCCGAGGCGTTGCCGAACGCGAGGCTCGCCTCGACGATACCGAGATCGGTCAAGGTGTCGGCACGGGCCTCATGGGCGAGCGCGGCGATCAGGATCGTCCGCGCGCGCGCGCCGGCGCCGGCGTTGAAGACGGCCTGAGCGAAGGTCCGAGCGACTTCCGATGAGGCACCGGCAACCGCATGCGCCCGCGCGAGCAGCACCATCGCTTCGTCCATGGCGACCAGCTTGGCAAGCGCAAGGTAGGCGGGCGCCGAAGCCGGCGCTCGCACGATCGCGTGCCGCCAGGCGCGGTGAACGAGACCCGCACGACCGTCGCTCACGACGACCGAAACCCGAACAGTCGAGCGGGATTGTCGACCAGGATTCGCTTCCGCGCTGCCGCACCCGGAACTGCTTCGGCGAGCCAGTCGATGAGGTCGCCGTCGTCGGGCATCGGCACGGCCTGGGGGTGCGGGAAATTGGAGCCCCAGAGGCATCGTTCCGGCGCCGCCGCGGCGAAACGTCGGGCAAGCGCGGCCGCTCTCGGGAAGCGGGGGCCGCCGGGCTCGCCAACGTAAGGCCCGGAGAGCTTCGCCCAGCCGCGACCGCCGTCGAGCAGACGCAGAACCGCCGCGATCCCCGGGTGGTTCTCGCCATGCTCCGGGCGGATCAGCGCGAGGTGATCGATCGCGATATCGAGGGGAAGCGCCAGGAATTGCCCGACGACTTCGGCCAAGGTCTCAGGCTTGGCCTGAACCTCGAGATGCCAGCCGCGATCGGAAAGTCGCGGTGCGAGCACGGGCAGATCCTCGAGCCTGAGCGCGCCCGGCAGCACGAGATTGATCCGGACGGCGCGGAAGCCGAGGCGATGCAGCCGGTCGAGCTCGGAATCGGCGATATCCGGCCTGATCAACGCGACGCCACGGAAACGGTCGGGATGCGCCGCCAGCGCGTCCTCGGTCGCCCGCAGATCCTCGGCATAGACATTTGAGGCGACCAGCACGGCGCGGCTGATGCCGATCGTCTCATGCATCCGGATCAGCCGCGCCGGATCGATGCCGGGCGCCGGCGTATAGGCCCGGTCCGGGCTGAAGGGAATGCGGTCGGATGGCGCGAACACATGAACATGGCAGTCGGTTGCACCCGGCGGAACCGCGTGCGCCGGCCGGCGCGGCATGTCGAGAGGCGGCAGGACCGAAGCGGGAACCGTCATCGCGCCGACTTTACCAGAGTCCCGCAGGCGCGAGAGGCGGTCGACGAGGCGCGTCACAGCCGGTATGTCTGCCCGCGCATGACCGACGCGGCTCTCCTCTTCCTCAAAGGCCTGCTTCTCGGCCTCTCGATCGCCGCCCCGGTCGGGCCGATCGGGGTCCTCTGCATCCGCCGCGCGCTCGAAGCCGGGTTCTGGCCCGGCGTCGCCGGCGGGCTCGGCACCGCGGTCGCCGACGCGGTCTACGCCGCGATTGCCGCTTTCGGCCTCACGGCCGTCTCGAGCCTGCTGGTCCAGGCGCAAGGCGTCCTTTCCGTCGTTGGAGGCATCGCGCTGATCTGGCTCGGCTGGGTCGCGATAGCAGGTAAGCCGCCTGAGACTGCGGCCGACGCGCCGATGACGCGGTCTCTGTGGCCGACCTTCGTCAGCACTTTCCTCCTCACCATGGCCAATCCGGCGACGATCCTGACCTTCGCCGCGATCTTCGCCGGACTCGGCCTTGCCACCGCCGATACCTCAGCGGGCGCCGCGATCCTGGTGACCGGCGTGCTATTGGGCTCGCTCCTCTGGTGGGCGATCCTTTCCGGCGCGGTCTGCACGCTGAGACAGCGGATCTCGCCGACGGTCATCCTCTGGATCAACCGCGCCTCGGGTCTCCTGCTCGCCGGCTTCGGCGCAGCGCTCCTGGTCGGGCTATTGTGACCCCGAGTGACCCAGGAGACAGGCTACCTCGCGGCTGACGGCTTCGAGGCCCAGCTCGCCGAAGAGCTGGGCCCCGATTCCGTCGCGCATGGGCGCCTGTTCCTGGCGCCGGGGCCGGCACGGCCCGCGGCCTGGGCGGCCAACACCTGGCACGAGCCGCAGCGCATCGAGATCGCCTCGATCGCCGAGGGCGCCAAGGCACTCCGCGCGATCCAGCGCAACTGGGCGCTCTACTCCTTCACCAGGCACCGCCGCGCCAAGCTGATCGAAGAGCGGCTGCCCAGCGTCTCGGCCAAGCCGCTTCTCTTTCCTGCCGAGGCGCCGACGGCGCCGCTCGGCTCCTGGACGCTGCTCGACGAGGCCACGATTCTCGCCGCCGCCCGCTGCTCGAGCCCCTTTCCCAATGGCGAGGTCCGCTTCGTCGAGGACAAGGAGGGTCCGCCGAACCGCGCCTATCTCAAGCTCTGGGAAGCGCTGACGCTGGCGCGCCGCCGCCCCGCGCCCGGGGAGCGCTGCCTCGATCTCGGCGCCAGCCCCGGCGGCTGGACCTGGGTCCTGGCGAAACTGGGCGTGCAGGTCATCGCGGTCGACAAGGCACCGCTCGATCCGGCCATCGCGGCTCTGCCGGGCGTCGAGGAGCGCCGCTTGAGCGCCTTCGCGCTCGAGCCCGACGACGCCGGAGCTGTCGACTGGCTCTTCTCCGACATCGTCTGCTACCCCGAACGTCTCTATCGTCTGGTCGAGCGCTGGCTCGCCTCGGGCCGGGTCCGCAACTTCGTCTGCACGATCAAGTTCCAGGGAGAGACCGACCACGAAACGGCGCAGAGATTCGCCCGGATCCCCGGCTCGCGCGTCATGCACTTGCACCACAACAAGCATGAGCTAACGTGGCTCAAACTGGGAGATCATCGATGAACCGGCTCCTGCGCGCGCTGCTCCTTCTCGTGACGGTCCTCGCCTTTGGACCGGCCATGGCCGCCGACCGGCCGCTGCTCTTCTCTTACGAGGCGACGTCGGGCCAGCTCGGGCTGAGCAAGCTCGCCAACGCTCAGTACGCCGACCGCGCGGCCTTCACCGCCAAGGTCAGGGACGAGCTGCTGCCCGACATCTTCCGTGCCGTCGGCGTCGATCCGTCGAAGGTCAGAACCGAGCTGACGCCCGGCGGCTACCTGCTGCGTACTAACGCCTCGCTGCAGTCACGCATCGCCATAGGCGACCGCGAGGCGGATCGTGTCGCAGCCGCGCTGGGCTATGTCTTCCGCCAGTCGAGCGTGCTGGTCTCCGATCTCGCCGACGCCGGAGGAGGCACCGGCCTTGTCGTTGTGCGCTTCGCCAAGGGAACGCTGACGGCAGCGACGGCGCATCGCTTCTTCGAGCACGCGGCCGACGCGCACAAAGGTCTCGGCGGCGGCTACACAGCCTTCGGCGACGAGATGATCTTCCTCAATGTGCGCGACGGCGCCGGCAAGCCCTATAGCGAGCTCAGCGACCGCGACTTCGCCGGCGGCCTGAAGCCCGCGGCGGCGAGCTTCAAGGGCGGACAGCCGCGTGTCGTCCGTGTCGGCCAGGCCAAGGCCCGCTTCGTCGGCAACTCCTGGCGCCAGAAGCAGAACGGCGAAGACTACGCGGCGATCCTCGGCACGACGCTGGTAGCGCAGCTCAAGCCGCTGCAGGACCGGCACACCGCCATGATCATGGAAGCGGCCGAGCGCTGGGGGTGGAGATGATGCGTCGCTTGGCCGTCACCCTGCTCGCGTCGGTCCTGGCGCTGCCCGCGACGGCGGCCGAGATCAAACCGGCCGTGCTCTACGCCGTCGGGCAGAAATTCGACAAGAGCTTCAACGAAGGCGCCTATGAGGGCGCGCAGCGCTTCAAGGCGGCGGCCGGCGGCGATGTGCTGGAGTTCGAGCCGAGCAGCCCGGCACAGTTCGAGCAGGGCGTGGCGGCGCTGGTGCGTCGGGGCGCCACCGACATCGTCGCTGTCGGCTTCTATTACGCGACACCGCTCGTCCAGGTCGCCCCCAAGCATCCGAACATCCGCTTCACGCTGATCGATGCTGAAGCCGACCAGCCGAATGTGCGCTCCGTCGTCTTCAAGGAGCATGAAGGCGCGTTCCTTGCCGGCATGCTGGCGGGCCTCGCCGCGCCTTCGGGTCGGATCGGCTTCGTCGGCGCCATGGACATTCCGCTGATCCGGAAGTTCGCTGTCGGCTACGAGGAAGGGGCAAAGCATGTGCGGCCCGACGTGCTGGTGCTGACCAACTTCATCGGCAATACGCCGGCCGCCTTCTCCGATCCCTCGGGCGGCAAGGAGCTGGCACGAAGCCAGATCGAGCGCGGCGCCCAGGTGATCTTCGCCGGCGCCGGCACCTCAAATTTCGGCGTGTTCCAGGCCGCGGCCGAGATGCAGCGGCTGGCGATCGGTGTCGACTCCAACCAGAATGGGCTGCATCCCGGAACGATCCTGACCTCGCAGCTCAAGCGCGTCGACCTCGCGGTCGAGCGGAGCTTCCAGGCGGCGCGCGAACGCTCGTGGAAACCGGGCCGGATCGAGCTGGGCTTGGCCGAGGACGGCGTCGGTCTCGCCTTCGACGCGCACAATGCGCCGCTGGTGAAAACGGACTGGCGGCGTCAGATCGACGCCGCGCGCGCCGACATCATCTCGGGCAAGATCAGGGTGACCGACGTCACCCGGAAATAGTCAGATGCAGACGGTCTTGAGCGGCGGGAAGCCGTTGAAGCCGACCGAGGAGTAGGCCGAGGTATAGGCGCCGGTCGAAAGGATCAGCACCTTGTCGCCGGGCTGGAGCGCCAGCGGCAGCCTGAGATCGGTCTTCTCGTAGAGCGTATCGACGGAATCGCAGCTCGGACCCGCGAGCACGACCGGACCGGTCGGCCCGCCGTCATGCGGCGTCCTGATCCGATACTTGATTGCCTCATCGATGGTCTCGGCTAGCCCGGAGAACTTGCCGATGTCGAGATAGACCCAGCGCTTCTCGTCGCCGATATCCTTCTCGGAAACCAGCACGACCTCGGCCTGGATCACCCCGGCGTCGCCGACGATCTGCCGGCCGGGCTCGACGATGATCTCCGGCATGCGCCCGCCGAAGTGGCGCTTCATCGATTCCATGATCGCCTTGCCATAGGCCTCGAGCGGCGGCACCTCCGAGCGATAGCGAGAAGGGAAGCCGCCGCCGATGTTCAGCAGGCGCACCTCGATGCCGCGCTCGGCCAGGGTCCTGGTCATCTCGGCCGCGGTGGCGATCGCCGGCTCCCAGCTCGTGGGATCGGTCTGCTGCGAGCCGACATGGAAGGAGATGCCGGCCGGATCGAGGCCCAGCTCGCGGGCCCGCGTCAGCAGCTCGACGCCGAGGCGCGGCGTGCAGCCGAACTTCTTGGAAAGCGGCCAGTCGGCGCCGGCGCAGTCGACCAGGATGCGGCAGAATACCTGCGACCCCGGCGCCAGCTCGGCAAGCTTCTCGAGCTCGGCCTGGCTGTCGAAGGCGAAGAGCCGCACACCCTTGGCGAAGGCATGCGCGATCTCGCTTCGCTTCTTGATCGTGTTGCCGTAGCCGATACGGTCGGGCGCGACGCCGAGCTTGAGGCAGAGGTCGATCTCGCCCTGGCTCGCGGTATCGAAGAGGCAGCCGAGCGGCGCCAGGCGCCGGATCACCTCCGGTGCCGGGTTCGCCTTGATGGCGTAGTAGATCTTGGTCAGCGGCAGCGCCCGCTGCAGCGACAGATAGGCGTGCTCGACGACGTCGAGATCGATCACGAGGGTCGGATCGGCGAGCGGCGTCTCGGCGAGGTATCGCGCGACCTTCGCAGTGACCTCGCCCTGGGCGACAGCCTGAGGCTGCGGGGGGACGAGCGCGATCCCGCGGCGGCGAGCCGCCTGCTGCATCCGATCGCCGACGATCTGTCGCTTGGCTCTAGCGGACCGCACTGCGGCCCTCGGCTGCTGCAATCATAGTCACCTCCCTCTCGGTCCCGGCCTCGAAGCCAGCCCGGTTCCACACCGGGTTTCCAAAAAGGACGCGTACCGTCGTTGCATAACCTCGATGGGCCATAGGCACGTGCGAGTGCGTCAGCAGCGGAATTTAGTCGGATCGACCCCGGACACAAGACCAAATTTCGTGCGCGCGCAAAAAAAGCGTCATCCGGCCGGTTTCGGCGCCGACTCACGCTCGGTTCCGTCGCTTCTCAAGAGCGGATGGCGGGCTTCGGCGCGGAATCGGCTGCTCCGCGCCGGCGGAGCAGCCGATCCGCAAAGGCCCTCAGTCGGCGGTCAAGGCTCCCAGAACCTCGATCCCGGCCGAGCGGACGGAGGCGTTGTGCGTCCCGACATCGCCCTTGACCAGCTCGCCCAGCTTCTTGAGCTCGGCGTTGACCCTGGCGATGACTTCTTCGGAGACCTGCTTAGCCTGAAGGGTCGGCGCCGAGTCGGCGATGGCGACGACGTTGATCGCATCCACTAGCGTATCGTTGAGGCCGGCAGGGTTGCGGAGCACGTCGCGCGGCGTCTCGCGCTTGATGTCGACGAGGACGCCTTCGATCGCCTCGAGCTTTGCGATGATGGCCTTCCCCTTCTCCTGAAGTCCCTTGCCGTCCTCGCCAAGGCGCTTGTCGAGGTCGCCGATCTGACGCTTCACCCGGCGGATACGGTTAACGCCCTCGTTCAGAGAGTTCAGCGAGCTGTATAGCTTATGCAGCAGATCGAACTGCTCGACGAAGGCCGCCTGGCTGGTATCCACGCGCGGGTCCTTCGCCACCTCGAACTTGGCCGACTGCGTCTGGCCTTCGGCGTCGAGCGTGACCTGGTAGGTCCCGGGCACCACCGCCGGCCCGCTGGAGTCTTCGCTCTCGGTCGCCAGCGGCTTGTACTTCCTGACGATCAGCGACTGGTCGAGCTTGGTCGGCCCCTGGTGGCGCTGGTCCCAGACAAAGCGGTTGAGGCCGGCTTTGGTGCCGGGCCGCTTGGCGTGGGGAGCGTCCTTGTTGTCGGAAGAGAAGGTGACGATGGTCTTCCCGGACGCGTCCTGGAAGGAGAGCTTGACCGGCTTTTCGGCGTCCTTCGGCAGCCAGTAGTAGACGATCGCGCCGTTCGGCGGGTTCTCGCCGACATCGAGGTACTGGCGGGAGCGGCTCCCGTCGACATTCTCGACGCCTTCGGTCAAGGCACCGATGCCGAAGGCGGGGCTGTAGCTGATGCCCGCCTTGGCGAAGCTCATGCCGGCGCTCCAGGTGAGCTTGGTGCGGATCGCCGGGCGCGGCGTGACGAGCTGGACCTTCTTCTGGTCGGCGGCGAGCTGGCGCAGAGGCGAGACGTCGTCGAGGATCCAGAAGGACCGGCCATGGGTGCCGGCGACGAGGTCGCTGCCCTTGACCCTGAGGTCGTAGACAGGGACGACGGGGAAGCCGCCGGCCATCCGCGTCCAGGTCTTGCCGTCATCGAGCGAGAAGAAGATGCCGGTCTCGGTGCCGACATAGAGAACGCCTGGCTTGACAGGGTCCGCCCGCAGGACGCGGGTGATCTCGCCCTTCGGGAAGTTGCCGTTGATCGACGCCCAGGTCTTGCCGCCGTCCTTGGTGCGGAAGAGATAAGGGTCGTAGTCGGCGAGCTTGAACCGGGTCGCAGCGAGATAAATCGTGTCAGGATCGTGCGCCGAGATCTCGACGCAGCCGACATAGGCGAGCTCCGGCATCTCCTTTGGCGTCACGTTCGCCCATGCATTGGCGCCGCTCCGCATCACATGCACGAGCCCGTCGTCGGTCGAGGCCCAGATCTCGCCCTTGCGATGAGACGACTCCACGACCGAGGCGCAGGTCGCATGCACTTCGGCGCCGGCGACGTCATGGGTCAAGTTGCCGCCCGAAGGTCCCTGCCGGCTCTTGTCGTTGAGGCTGAGGTCGGGCGAGATCGGCTCCCAGCTCATGCCCTCGTCGCGCGTGCGGAAGACATGATTCCCGCCGGCGTAGATCACGTTGCTGTCGTGCGGTGAGAACACGATCGGGAAGGTCCAGGCGAAGCGGTACTTCAGGTCCTTCGGCGCGATGCCGGTCGACTCCTCGGGCCAGACATTGACCAGCTGCATCTGGCGCGTGCGGTGGTCGTAGCGCTGCAGCGCGCCGGAGCCGCCGGGGCTCGAGCCGATCGCGCCGCAATAGACGATGTTCGCATCATCGGGGTGGACGGCGATGAAGCCGCTCTCGCCGGTGCCCGGATAGGTGCAGTCGCTTAAGGTGATTACGCTCCACTCGGACGCGCTCGGCGTCGAGATCGAGGTATTGTCCTGCTGCGTCGCGTAGACGCGGTAGGGGTGCTGATTGTCGACATCGATGCGATAGAACTGCGCGGTTTTCTGATTGTAGATCGACGACCAGGTCTTGCCGCCGTTGAAGGAGACGCAGGCGCCGCCGTCATTGCCCTCAATCATCCGCTTCGGGTTCGCCGGATCGATCCAGAGGTCGTGATTGTCGCCGTGCGGCGTCGCCACCTCCTGGAAGCTGACGCCGCCATCGGTCGACTTCCACATCTGGAAGTTCGTGACGTAGCAGGTGTCGGCGTGGCCGGGATCGGCGAAGATGTGGGTGTAGTACCAGGGCCGGTGCATCAGGTCGCGGTTCTGCGACACCTGGGTCCACTTGGTGCCATAGTCGTCGGTACGGTAGAGCCCGGTCTTCTCGCCCTCGGTCTCGATCAGGCAATAGACGCGGCCGGGCTGCGCCGCCGAGGCGGAGACGCCGAGCTTGCCGAGCGGCTGGCCCGGAAGCCCGTTCTTGCCGGTGAGCTCTTCCCAGGTGTCGCCGCCGTCGAAGGAACGGAAGAGGCCGCTGCCCGGGCCGCCGCTGTTCAGGTTCCAGAAGCTGCGCCTCGCCTGCCAGCATGCGGCGAAGAGGATGCGTGGGTTGTTGGGGTCCATCGCCATGTCGACGCAGCCGGCATCGGGGCCGCGGTCGAGCACCTTCTGCCAGGTCTTGCCGCCGTCCTTCGAGCGGAACACGCCGCGCTCCGGATTCGGCCCGAAGGCATCGCCGAGCGCGGCGACGTAGACGAGGTCGGGGTTCTCCGGATGAATGCAGATCCGCCCGATATGCTTGGTCTCGCGCAGCCCGACATGCGTCCAGCTGCGACCGGCATCGGTCGACTTGTACACGCCGTCGCCATAGGAGACGTCGATGCGGATCGTGGTCTCGCCGGTTCCGGCATAGATCACGTTAGAGTCCGACTTGGCGACGGCGATCGCCCCGATCGTGGCGCTGGTGAAGTAGCCGTCGGAGACGTTCCGCCAATAGACGCCGCCATCGACGGTCTTCCAGACGCCGCCGGCGCAGGCGCCGAAATAGAAGGTGACGGGGTCCTTGTAGTCGCCGGCGACGGCGACCACGCGGCCGCCTCGGGGCGGGCCGATGCACCGCCATTTGAGCGCGTCGAGACGACCCGATTCCGTCAGGGGCGATACAGTCGACATCTTGATCCTGCCGATGGTTGGGATTGAAGGCGGGGAAGCTAGGCCTGAACGATGTCACGGCTGGCCTGCCAGCGACAAGGCCCCCTCGGCGGCTGCGGCGGCGATTTCGCCCGTTGCCGCCCTCCCCCCTTGCTGCTAAGTCATTGATCCGGCGCCCCCGGGGTGTAGCGCAGTCTGGTAGCGCATCTGCTTTGGGAGCAGAGGGTCGGAGGTTCGAATCCTCTCACCCCGACCAGCGCCGACCTAGCCGACCGGAGTTCCGAGGCCGATATGCAGGTGCGCATCTACCAGCCAGCCAAGACCGCGATGCAGTCCGGCCGCGGCAAGGCGCGAGAATGGATCGTCGAGTTCGAGCCGACCAGCCCGCGCGGACCCGAGCCGCTGATGGGCTGGAGCGGCGGCGGCGACACCAAGGAGCAGGTGCAGCTGACCTTCCCCTCGCGCGAGGAAGCCATCGCCTATGCCGACAAGCACGGCTACAGCTACACGCTGGTCGCGGCGCATGACAGACGCCTAAGGCCCAAGGCCTACGCCGACAATTTCAAGTTGGACCGCTTCAAGCCATGGACGCATTAGGTCCAAGACCATTTCCGGCCCCGTAGCTCAGGGGATCAGAGCAACAGCCTTCTAAGCTGTGGGTCGCTGGTTCGAATCCAGCCGGGGTCGCGCGCCTTCTTGTCGTACTCGTCGCGGGTAATACGCCAGCCACGCTCTTTCCAACCGTGCTAGGAGGATAGGCAGCCCGTTCCGGGGTGTGCGCCCGCGTTGCCGCGCGCGATTTCGCGGGTTTCTGGCCGGCGCGGAATATTTCGAGCAAAAACGGGGCGGTTTCCCTCTAATGGCGTCCGCAACGACAGGGGATGCCGAAGATGACCACCCGCCGCGAGAAAAGGGATCAGCTGTCCGGTCTGCGCATCCGGACGGTCGAGGCGTTTCCGGTATGGCTCGGCCACCGCAACCAGCTCCTGGTCAAGGTGACGGCCGATGACGGGACCGCGGGGTGGGGCGAGTCGGGTATCTCCGGGCGGGAGCTGGCGGTAGTCGGAGCGATCGACCACTATCGGGAGCTTCTCCTCGGCGAGGATCCGTTCCAGATCGCCGCAATCTGGCAGAAGCTTTACCGCAGCCAGTACTTCGAGGGCGGACGCGTCCTCACCGCGGCGATCTCTGCGATCGACATCGCGCTCCACGACCTCAAAGGCAAGGCGCTCGGGCTTCCGGTCTACCAGCTTCTCGGCGGCCGCGTGCGCGATCACGTACTCAGCCTCGCCTCCACCAACGCCGACACCGCCGAGGAAACCCTGGAGCAGGCGAAGACCTTCGTCGCCGACGGCTTCGACGTCGTGCGGCTGAGCATGCTGGGGCGAGGGGATGACACGGAGCGGTTCGAGCCGCGTCCCTCGATGGCGGCCACGGCGCAATCGATGGTTGCGGCGCGCAAGGCACTCGGCGCCGGGGTGGCGCTCGGCATCGACTACCATCATCGGCTCTCCGTCGCCGAGACGATCTCGTTCTGCCAGATGATGCCAAGAGGAACGCTCGACTTCCTTGAGGAGCCGATCCGCGACGAGACGCCTGAAGCCTATGAAGTGCTGCGTCGCGCCGTCGACGTGCCCTTCGCCATCGGCGAGGAATTCGCCTCGAAATGGCAGGCGCTGCCGTTCATCGAGCGCGGGCTTGCCCAGTACATGCGCCTGGATGTCTGCAACATCGGCGGCTTCACCGAGGCGCTCAAGGTCGCCGGGTGGTGCGAGGCGCACTACGTCGACCTGATGCCGCACAACCCGCTCGGGCCGATCTGCACCGCGGCCTCGATCCATCTCGGCGCCGTCGTCCCCAACTTCACCTGGCTCGAATACAACCGCTCACGCTTCCGCCCGCAGCCCGAGGCCGAGCGCGCGCTCTTCCCCAATGCCCCTTCGTTGGCCGGCACCTCCTTCGCCATTCCGGATCGACCCGGACTCGGCATCGAGGTGAACGAGGCATTGCTCGGAAAAGAGGCATTCCGGCACTGGAATCCGCCGATGCTGAAGCGGCGCGACGGCTCCCACACGAATTGGTAGGCGAGAGCCGCAGTTCGGCGTTGACAGCGTGCTGGATCCTAACGGATCGTTTTGCCAAGTACGCAGGCACGGCTGAAATCCGGCGACACTGCGTGGCGCAGGGCGGAAGCGGATGAAGATCATCGACCTGAAATGCGCCGTCATCGGCATGAACCCGATCGTGCGCATCGTCACCGACCAGGGTGTCAGCGGCTTCGGCGGGGTCGAGCAG
>Ga0194132_10001897_pt1 | contig 41044 bp, 28 predicted proteins | sample TA2KigOf80mmetaG_FD_148612 | JGI IMG/M metagenome (GOLD analysis project Ga0194132, IMG submission 148612) | Freshwater microbial communities from Lake Tanganyika, Tanzania - TA2015054 Kigoma Offshore 80m | ecosystem: Environmental > Aquatic > Freshwater > Lake | place: Tanzania: Lake...
GCGTACGAGAACGTCGAGCTGCCGCTGGGGCTGCTGCGCCTGTCGCGCGATGAGCGCCATCGCCGCGTGTCCATCGCGCTGGAAGCGGTCGGGCTCTCCGATCGCGCCCATTACCTGCCCAAGCAATTGTCCGGCGGCCAGGAGCAGCGTGTCGCGATCGCGCGCGCGATCGTCGCCGACCCCCGCATCGTGGTCGCGGACGAACCGACCGGCAATCTCGACCATGAATCCGCGGACGCGGTGCTGAACCTGTTGCGCCGGCTGAACCGGGAGCGTGGCAAGACCATCGTGATGGTCACGCACGACCCGCGAGCGGCGGCCTTCGGGACGCGTCGCATGCACCTCGACAAGGGCGCGCTGCGCGCGGAGGCGGCCTGATGCTGCTGCGATTCGCGCGCAAGAACCTGCGGCGGCGGCCCGGGCGCACGCTGCTCACCATCGGGGGCGTCGCGGCCGCGATGCTGCTGCTCGTGCTGGTCGAATCGCTGTCGGCAGGTCTCGACCGCGCGATGTCGGGGACCGAGGCGGCACGCACGCTGATCGTGTACCGCGCCAATCGCTACTGCCCGCAGACGTCGTTCATGCCCGAGAACTACGCGGCGCGCATCGCGCGGATCGACGGCGTCGAGAGCGTGCTCCCGGTCAAGGTCTACCTCAACAACTGTCGCGCCAGTCTCGACGTGGTGCCGTTCCAGGGCGCTCCCGTCGACCAGATGCTGGAGTCGCGCGGCATCGCGGTCGAGCAGGGCGACCTCGAGCGCTTCCGGCGCGAAGCGAAGTCCGCCCTGGTCGGCCGGGCGCTCGCCCAGCGCAAGGGGCTCGAGCCGGGCGACCAGTTCCGCTTCGGCAACATCGACGTCGACGTGGCCGGCATCTTCTCGTCGCCGGAACCGATCGAGGAAGGCGTCGTACTGACCCACCTCGAGTTTCTGCAGCGCGCCGGCCCCGTCAACCGGCTCGGCACCGTCACGCAGTTCGAGGTCAAGGTCGCGGACGCAGCGCGCGCGAAAGCGATCGGCGAGGAGATCGACGCGCTGTTCCGCACGGCCCAGGAACCGACCGACACCCGCGCGAAGATCCTCTACCTGGAGGGCGCGACGCGCGACTTGCGCGAGATCCTGCGCTTCGCGCGCCTGCTCGGCATCGCGTGCGCGCTGGTCGCGCTCTCGCTGGTCGCCAACACCGTCTTGATGTCCGTCAACGAGCGCGTGCGCGAGTTGGCGGTCGTGCGCACGCTCGGCTACCGCGAGGGTTGGATCGCCGGCCTGGTGCTGACCGAGGCGCTCGCGCTCGCGCTGTGCGGCGGCCTGTTCGGGATCGGCCTCGCCTTCGGCACCCTCGAACTCACGCACCTGACGCTGGGAGCGGAGGGCGTACCGGTCGTCTTCACGGCCTCGCCGAAGCTGGCGCTCGAGGGCCTGGCCCTCGCGCTGCTGACCGGAGCGCTGGCCGGCCTGTTCCCGGCCTGGCGCTCGGCGCGCTCCCCCATCGTCCAAGGCCTGCGCAGCGCCTGAGCCGTAAGTCCCACCATGCCCCGCCTGCTGCCGCTGGACTACCCGATCCGCAACCTGTCGCGGCGGCGGCTGCGCACCTTGCTGACCGGGGTCTCGAGCGCGCTCGTCGCCGCGCTCTTCGTCGCGACCAGCGCATTCGTGCGCGGGCTCGACCGGACCTTCGCGGGCGCGGCGCAACAGGACACCGCGATCCTGCTCTCGAGCGTGTCGGAGCGCGACGTGATCCGCTCGACCGTCGTGGCCGGACTGCCCGAAATCGTCGCTGCATCGGTCCCGAACGTGCGCGTGATCGTCGGCGAGCCGGCCATCTCGAGCGAGATCCACATGGGCACGAATCTGCGGCTGGGCGATGCGACCGCCCCCGGCGAGGTCGCGCACCAGGCCTTCGTCCGCGGCGTGACCGAGCGCGCGTTCCTCGTGCACTCGAACGTCACGCTCGTCGAGGGCCGGCCCGCCGTCAGCGGCGAGGTCATCGTCGGCGCGCTCGTGGCCAAGCAGCTCGGCGTGCCCGAGGACGCCCTGGCCATCGGCCGCCGCGTGCGCTTCGAGGGCGGGACCTTCACGATCGTCGGCCGCTTCACCGCGCCGGGCTCGACGACAGAGGCCGAGATCTGGGCGCCGCTCGCCGAGCTGCGCGGCCTGGTCAAGCGCGACGACAGCTCGGTCGTGTTCGTGCGCATGCAGTCGCCGGACGACTTCGCCGAGCTCGACCTGTTCGCCAAGCGCCGGCTGGACCTCGAGCTGCTGGTGGTTCCCTCCGCCGTCTACTACCGCGAGCTGGTCGACTATCTACGACCGATGCAGCTCTTGGCCTGGGCGATGGCGGTGATGATCGGCGCGGCGGCCCTGTTCTCGGGCGCCAATACGCAGAACGCCGCGGTGCAGGACCGCGTGCGCGAGCTCGCCACGCTGCGGGCCGTCGGCTACGGCGGCTCCGCGCTGTGCACCGCGCTGGCGATCGAAGCGCTGGTGCTCGCGGCGGCGGGCGGGCTGCTCGGGCTGCTGCTCGCGAAGCTGCTGCTGGCCGGCTCGGCCGTGCGCATCGCGATGAGCGCGTTCGAACTGCGCGTCGACGCGATCGGCATCCTCGTCGCCTTCGGCGGCGTGCTCTTGATCGGACTCCTGGGAGCGGCGCCCGCGGCGGCGCGCGTGCTCACCATGCCCGTGGCCGCCGCACTCAAGGAAAACTGAGGAGGAAACCAGAACATGAAGCTACGCACTTTGTCCCTTCCCTTGCTGCTCAGCGCCTCGTCACTCGCCGCAACCCTGCTTGCCGGCTGCGGCGGCGGATCCGAGACTCCCGCGCCGCCGAAGTCCTCGGTCCCAGACAAGTTCTTCCTCGCCAGCGCTCCCGCGGGCGCGCTGACGCCGCTGCAACTGCGCGCAGGCGAACTGCCGAGCGCGCCGATCGCGGTGACCGGCCGCGCGATGGACTTCATCGACGGGCGCGCGGCGTTCCGGCTGGTCGACGCGAGCCTCAAGTCGTGCGCGGACATGGGCGGGCTCGATCACTGCCCGACGCCGTGGGACTACTGCTGCGAGGATCCGAAGAGCCTGTCAGCCGCGACCATCACCGTCGAGGTGCGCGAGGCCGATCGCCTGCTCGCCTCGTCCGTGCGCGGCTTCCACGGCCTCGACCACCTGACGCCGGTCACGGTCAGTGGGACGCTGTCGAAGGACGCCGCCGGCAACCTGACGCTCGTCGCCTCGGGACTGCATCCGGCGCCGGAATGAGCGTCTGGAAACGGAGCAACCCCGCGCGCCGTCTTCACGGCGCGCGGGGTCGCTTGCAGCTCATCAGATCCCGTTCAGGTTGACGTCGAGTCCCTGCGTCCCGATCACGAGCTTGCCGCTGGGATCCCCGAGCAGCAGCCACTGCAGGTACACGTTCACGTCGGCGAGTGTCGCGTCGTTCGGCACCGACACGTTGCACGTGCTCGACACACCCGATTGCAGCGTGAAGTCCGCTGACACGTTCAACATGCAGCCGGGCGACCCCACGAGCCCGAGGTCGAGCGGCAGCGGCAGGCCGAGGTAGCTCGACTTCGAGAAGCCGAGCACGAGCCGCTTGACCGCCGCCGCCGTGTTGCCGACCTCGAACTGCACGCCGCCGCCGAGCTTGGCGATGCCGTTCATCGCGATCGTCGGGGCGCCGAGCGAGCCGTTGCAGCTCGCGCCGAAGGTCTGCGCCGGCACGTAGTAGTAGATCGACGCGGTCGCGCCCGCCACGTTGCCGGCCAGGTCACGCACCTCGATGTCGACGTTGCGCGTGCCCGTCGCGCTCGAACCACCGTTCGAGAGCAGGCTCGAGAAGATCGACTGCGCGTAGGGCATCCACGCGCTCCAGGCACCGCCATCGTTGCGCAAGCGGAACTGGTCGAGACCCGAGTGCGCATCGCTGGCGTTCGGCTCGACGATGATGTTCGTGCTCGTCGTCATCGTCGGGTCGCCGAACAGCACGACGAGCTCCGGCGCGAGCGTCGGCGCGATCGCGTCGACGTAGAACGGCCCGGCGCTTGCGTACTCGTCGTCCCAGTTCCCGGCCTCGTCGACCGTGCGCAGGTTCAGGTAGCGCGCGAAGCTCGCCGACGCCACGACCTCGGTGTGCGACGTGACCGCGCCGATGTCCTTGACGTTGCTCGGCGCGTTCGGCGAGCCGTTGCTCAGGAACACGCCGTAGCCGTCGACACCCGAGTGCACGTCCGTGGCGGCAACCCACTGGAAGTCGATCGACGTGTCCTTCGACCACGTGCCGGTCAGGTGGCTCGTCGACACGAAGCCCGACACGGTCGACGGATCGATGGTGTCGATGAAGTACGGGCCCGTGCTCGAGTAGTCGTCGTCCCAGTTGCCGCACTTGTCGAGCGAGCGCAGGTTGAAGTACCAGCCCTGCGCGGACGTCGTAGCGTTCTGGCTCGTCGAACTCACGTTGCCGATGTCCTTCGTCGTGCCCGGCATCGCCTGGCTGCTCGTGAGGAACAGGCCGTAACCGTCGATTCCCGACAGGGCGTCCGACGCCGGGAGCCACGCGAAATCGAGCTGGGCGTCGTTCGACCACTGCCCGATCGTGTGGCTTGTGGAGTGGAGGTTGAAGGCCTTGTTGGGCGGCGTGCCGTCGACCGTCACGACCACCGAGTCCTGCACCTGCCAGCCCTGGTCGTTCAGCGCGCGCACGCTGAACGTCTTCAGACCCTCGCCCGCCCAGTCGTAGGTCCAGGCGACTTCGCGCTCCCAGCCGTGCCGGATGTTGCCGAGCGTGACCTCGGTGCCGGGCTCCGACTGGTCGCCGCTCTTGCTGCTGCCGTCGGGGTTCATGTTCTGCGAGAAGTCGGTCTCCGGACCGTCCAGCAGCGTGAACGACACGTCGCGGCGCGTGCCGCCCGACGACGAGAGCACTTCGGTGAACACGGCCGAAGCCATCGTCTCGGTGTTTCCGACCGTCGAAGTGATCGTGACGTCCTCGCCGGGCTTCACGAACACGTCGTCCGCGGCGACCGTCAAGCTGCAGTCGGGTGACGTGTCGCCGTGCACGAAGTGCACGGTCACGCTGGCCTTGACGCTGCCCGTCGCGCTGTCGGGGTGGACCTTCCACTTCCAGGTGCCCGCCGGCGGGTTCTCGATCGTGCGGATCTCGGTGTTGTTGACCGAGCTCTGCTGCGCCGTGTACTCGCCGGTGTTCGTGCCGGCCGTCAGCGGCGGGCGGTCGATGTACAGGTCGAAGTCGTTGATCAGGGCCTTGGAAGCGCCGGAGGAGGCGGCGGGCTCGATGTAGTGCATCGCGACCACGATGCGCGTGCAGCCGGACGGCACGACGAACTCGTCCTCGGCTCCGACGCTCTGCGACTGCGTCCAGCCCCAGTTCAGCCAGCCGTGCTGCGAATCGGTGTAATTCGCGCGATAGGCTTCGATGCGGCCGGCGCCGTAGTCGTCGAGGTGCGCGTCGCCCGGACCCGTGAGCGCGACGTCATCCTTGGTGCTCGCCGTCGCCATCACCAGCGACGCAATGCGCGCGGGCTGATAGCGCAGGAACGAGTGGCGATCGACCATCTGCGCGACGATCCCCGTCACGTGCGGCGAGGCCATGCTCGTGCCGGTGCCGGCGAAGTAGTCGTCGTTGGTGTTCGCCGTGGCCGACCAGATGCGCACGCCCGGCGCCGCGATGTTCGGCTTCCAGCGGCCATCACCGGTCGGACCGCGGCTCGAGTTGCCCCAGACATTGCCCGGCAGGCCGACCGAGTCGCTGTTGTAAGGCACGACATTGCCGACGGTCAGCGCGTTCTTCGCCGAGCCTTCCATCGACACGGTGCCGGTGTTCGGGCCGTGGTTGTGCGCGGCGAACACGTAGACCTGATTGCCGTTCCAGACTTCTTCATCGACCTGGCGCGAGCACGACTCGGAGCCGACCCAAGCCTTGTCGCCGCCGGTGCAGTCGCCGTCACCGCTCGGCATGCCCGAGCAACTGCCCCACGAGTTGTTGATCACGTGCGGCTTCGGCGCGGTCGTGACGCCGTCCGTCCACGAATTGCGCATCGTCGAGAACCAGGAGTCGATCGAGCTGCACGAGTAGCCGGTCCAGTCGCCGTCGGCGTCCGTCTGCACCTTGAAGTTGCGGAAAGCGCGTGAGAGCGACCCGCCGAGGCCGGGCGCGTTGCCGCGGAACTGGTCGTTCGCCGCGGGCGGCTGGCCGAGGATCGTGCCGCCGACATGGGTTCCGTGCCCCGCGGTGACTTGAAACGGGTGCGAACCATCCTGCGACCAACCGACGTAGTACGCGTGATTGAGCGCGAAGTGCGACCAGTCGAGGCCGGTGTCGATCTGGCCGGCGATCGCTTCGCCGCTCCAGCCGCCGTCGTAGGTCGCGCGGACGAAGTCCGAGCTGACCAGCGGCGTCGAGTTGTCGTGCGCGGTCGTGACCTCGGGCACGCGCTCGACGAACTGCACGAAGTCGCGCTGCACGAGCGCGGCGATCTGCTCGGCGGTCACGCGAGCTCGGAACGCGTGGATCGACGGCACGTACGAGCAGGCCTCGATGCCGAGGTCGCGCAGGGCCGACTCCTGCCAACCGCGCGCCTGCCAGCGGCTCACGCCGCCCTCGACGCGCGTCTCCTGACCGGCGCGGCCGGCGACGGTGGCGCCGATGCTCTCTTCGATGCTCTGCGGACCAAGGTCGCTCTCGAACACGTTGATCGCGACGTCGAACAGCTCGCCCGACATGGCCCGCGAAGCGCGGACCGCGAGATCGCTGTGCACCTTCTGCCACGGCTGCGCGAGTCCGACCCAGCGCACCGCATCGTGCGCGAGCAGGCCCGCGAGCCCGCTTGCGTCGATCGCGATCTTCATCGCGTTGTGCGGGTGGTAGCCGAGGAAACGCACGCCGCGCGCCTCGAGCTCCAGGATGCGCTCGGGTGTGATGCGCTTGCCGAACACCGCGAACGCGTACACGCTGCCATGCGGTCGGGCGTCGCCCGGGGGCGAGCCGAGGCGCTCGAGCAGGCGCGGATCGACGATCTCCGCTTCCGGGATCGCGTACGGCCCCGCGGAGAAGCCGAGGAAGGCGACGTCCGAGCGGCCGTCGGAGACGACCGTGTCGCCGTCCGCTCCGGCTGCGACGACGAGCTCGCCGCTGCGCGGCAGGACATCGTCGAGCGCGAGCGGCACGAGCCGCGGCTCACCGCGATCGGTGCCCGGACGCGGCGCCTCGGGCGTGCCGCTCGGGCGCGTCCCGCTGGTCACGGCCACGGGGACCTTGGGCAGGACAGTCGGGGCGTCCGGTTGGGGCTCTTGGGCCGACAGGCTCGGGGAGCACAGGAGCGCGGGTAGGAGGGCGAGGAGTTCGATCCGGCTGGAGGGCGTAGGCATGGGGTAGTGCGCCGGCCGCGGCGGAATTGCTGCGGGGCGGCAAACCCTGACGCCGGGAGCGGGCGGGGAACCCGACAGCGGCGCATGTGGCGGCCGCGAAGATCGCTCCTAACTAGCTGTAGCTATTATACTTATGTATCTGCCAGCAGGCCGTGCCGGCCACCGGCCCGTGCGGGCTAGGCTGGAGCAGTGGCCGCCGACATCACGCAGCTCCTGGTCGATTCGCGGGCGGGGAACGCCGACGCGCTCGAGCGGCTGCTCCCGCTCCTGTACGACGAGCTGCGCGGACTCGCCGCGCGCGCGCTCTCGCGTGAGCGCGGCGACCACACGCTGCAGCCGACGGCGCTCGTGCACGAGGCCTGGCTCAAGCTCGTCGATCAACGCCAGCGCGAGTGGAAGAACCGCTCGCACTTCCTCGCGATCGCGGCGACCGCGATGCGCCGGATCCTGGTGCACCACGCCGAGGCGGCGCGCGCGCAGAAGCGCGGCGGCGGCTCGGCGCGCGTCGAGGTCACCGACGTAACCGGGCTCGGCACGACCGACCGGCTCGATCTGCTGGCGCTCGACGAGGCGCTCGAGGACTTGGCGCGGCGCGACGAGCGCAAGGCCAAGGTGGTCGAGATGCGCTTCTTCGCCGGGCTTTCGGAAGAGGAGGTCGCGCTCGCGCTCGGAGTGACGACCCGCACGATCGAGCGGGACTGGAAGATGGCCCGGGCCTGGCTGCGGGTGGCGCTCGAGCCGGGAGCCGGGAGCGCGAAAGGGTGACTCTCTCCCCGAAATCGGCGCACTAGAGCAAGATGGATGTCGGCTCCGCCGACCGTTCCCGGCGTATTCTCCCATGCACCAGCTCCGTCTGCTGTCCGCCACCGCGTTCCTGGCCCTCGGCGTCGGCCTTGCCAGTGCCCAGGCCCCCACTTGGACGGCGCTGACAGCCGGCGCGCAGCCCGGGACGCCGGTCGAATGGACGGAGCAGGCCGGTTCCTCGAGCCCGCAGATCTCGGTCTTCGAGCTCCGCATCCACGGCTTCTGGCAAACGCCGATCGTCGGTCCGAACGGTATCTCGTACACGCGGGTCGAGTTCCCGGGCCTCGGCACGATCGGTCAGGTCGGGGCGCCGGAGCTGCCGGCGGCGCGGCCGTGGATCGCCGTGACGACGAGTGCCGTTTCCGCGCAGCTCGTCTCCGCGGTCACGCCGCCGGGCGAGACGGCGACCTTCACGCTGCGCCCGTACCCGCAGCCCGTCCCGGGCCTCGACGAGCCGATCGATCCGACGAACTCACCCGGCGCGGGCAATGGCGCCGGCACGCCGGAGGTGTTTTCGGTCGACACCTCGATCTACACGGGCACTGCCGTGTGGCCGCCGACGATCGCGAGCGCGAGCGCGACCAAGCAGACCTGGCACGCCACGCTGCCGCTCGCGCAACCCGAGATCTTCCCGGCGCGTTTCACGCCGACGACGCTGCAGCTCACCGTCTCGCGGCGCATGATCGTCACGTACAGCCACACCGGCAGCCAGCTCACGTTCGCGCCGATCAACATCGACCGCTGGAAGCTCGGCCGCGCGATGTGCGTGAATTGGACGACGGCCGGGGCGATCCTCGCAGCCGATCCGCTGAGCTGGAAGGCGCGCTATCTGTTCGTCGCGCCGCAAGCGCTGGTGCCTACTCTGCAGACACTGGTCGATCGACGCCGCGACTGCGGGTTCGTGACGAGCATCGTGACGCTCGAATCGCTCTCCTCGGCCAGCGTGGCCGCCATCCGCTCGGCGATCCAGTCGTGGTACGCCGCGGGCGACCCCGCGCGCGACCACTACTGTCTGCTCGTCGGCGACGCGAGCGCGCTGCCGCTGGCGCCGAGCCCGCTCGGTGGGACCAATTCGCCGAGTGACGATCCGTACGGCTCGATCGGCGCGACCGCGAACCTCCGAGAGCAGGTCTACGTCGGTCGCCTGTCGGTGGACGACGCCGCCGACCTCGCGCATCAGATCGCGAAGATCGTCGCGTACGAGGAGGACACGAACACCGCGCACGAATACTCGCGTGCAACGGTCGCCTCGCACCAGGACGCCGCACCGGCGAAGTACCAGCACGCGGTCAATGGGCTCGCGGCGATCCCCTACGTGGATCCGCCCATCTTCACTTTGCGCCACGGCTCGTCGCTCGGATCGACGGGCAATTCCAAGATCGCGGGCGATCTCGCGGAGGGCCGCGGCGTGCTCGCGTATCGCGGCCACGGCACCGCCAACATGTGGTTCGGCTGGAGCGGGACGGGCGTCGGCTGGCACAAGAACGACGTGATCGGCCTGACGAACTCGATGAAGCCGGTGGTCTGGAGCGTCGCCTGCAACCACAATCGAATCGACGAGTCGATCGACTCGCTCGGCGAGACCTGGCTCGAAGCCGATGCCGGGGCGGTCGCGCACTACGGCGCGACGCGCGCCGGAGCGACGCGCGCGAACGACGCGTTGCTCGCCGGCCTGTTCACGGCGCTCTACGACGACGGCATCGCGACGCACGGCCCGCTCGTCGCGCTGGCCGAGGATCGCATGCTCGCCGCGCATCCGGCGCAGGCCGACACTGCCTGGGGCATGCTGCTGCTAGGCGATCCGGCGATGCGCGTGCGGCGCCACAAGCCGAATGGGCTGCAGATCGCCTCGCCGGCGACGATCCAGGCCTGCGGCTCGTCGCCCTGCTTCTACACGGTGCAGTTGAAGGACGGCAACGGCGTGCCGATCGTCGGCGGGCTCGTCACCGCGTACAAGCCCGGCGACAACCCGAGCTTGCCCGATGAGGTGTTCTTCACGGGCGTGACCGACTCCAACGGCAACACGACCATTCCGGGGCCGACGACGCTCGGAACCTTGAACCACATCGGCCGCGACGACACGGGCGACGTCGCGCAGGATCTGCCTCAGGTGCAGACCGGTGCCTTCGTGTCGCTCGGCGACGCGCTCGCGGGATTCGCTGCCCAGGAGCCTGAGCTCGAGAGCGCGTCGTGGCTTCTGCCCGGCACGCAGCTGTTGATCCAGCTCGAGGACGCCAAGCCCGGCACGGCGGGCGTCATGGCCATGTCGCTCGTCGACACGCCGACGCCGCTGTTCGGCGGGATCGTGCACACCTTCCCGGTCGCCGCGCAGTTCCCGGTGGCCACCAACCTCGGGGGAAAGTGGAGCTTCGTGTACGCCGCATGGCCGGACGGGATCCCGCCCGGATCGACGTTCTACTTCCAAGTCGGGTTGGTGGACCCGGCCGCGATCCAGGGCTTCTCGCTCTCCAACTGCTTGCTCGGCACGACTCCCTGACGCAATGCTCGGTGCTGCGTGAGCGAATCCAGTACCTCCCGGCAGCGCTGGCATCGGCTCGAGTCGCTGTTCCACGCGGCATCGGAGCTACCGCGCTCCGAGCGTGACGCCTTCCTTGCACGCGAATGCGGCGATGACGCAGCGCTGCGCAACGAATTGCTGGCGCTGCTCGCCGCCGAGGACGGGTCGCCCGCCTTCCTGACCCCGACGACGCCGCAAGCCTTCGCGCCGCGGCGAGTCGGCCCCTGGCTGCTGGAGCGCGTGCTCGGAGAGGGCGGCATGGGCGTCGTGTACCTCGCGCGGCGCGCCGACGACTCCTTCGACAAGCAGGTCGCGATCAAGCTGCTGCGGCCGGGCCTCGTGGCCGCGGACTGGCTCGCGCGCTTCGACGGCGAGCGCCGCGTGCTCGCGCGGCTCGAGCACCCCGGCATCGCCAGGTTGATCGACGCGGGCCGCGACGAGCACGGCGCGCCGTTCTTCGCCATGGAATACGTCGAGGGCGAGCGCATCGACCGCTGGTGCGATGCTCGGGGCCTCGACGTGCGCGGTCGCGTCGAACTGCTGGCGCGTGTCGCGCGCGCGGTCGAACATGCGCATCGCGCCTTGGTCGTGCACCGCGACCTCAAACCCGCCAACGTGCTCGTCGATGCACGCGGGGAGCCGCGGCTGCTCGATTTCGGCATCGCGAAGGCGCTCGACGCGCAGCCGGAGGCGCTCGAGCTCACGCGCACGGGCGAGCGCCCGCTGACCCCGGCCTACGCGAGCCCGGAGCAACTTTCCGGGGCCCCCGTCAGGCTCGAGTCCGACGTCTGGTCGCTCGGCATCGTGCTGCACGAGCTGCTCACGGGCCTGCATCCGCACCGCAAGGAAACGCGCACGCGCGCAGAACTCGAGCTCGCCGTTCAGAACGAGCTCGTCGATCTGCCGAGCCGCTTCGCGCGCGCGGAGGTCGAGGGTCAGGCGAGTGCTCGCGAGCGCGCCGAGCTGCGCGGGACGACGCCGTCCGGCCTGGAACGTCAACTGCGCGGCGATCTCGACCGCATCGTCGGGATGGCGCTGCGCAAGGAGCCGGAGCGCCGCTACCGATCGGCGGAGGAATTGGCCGGTGATCTGGAACGCTGGCTGCAGGGGCGGCCCGTGCTCGCCTCGGGCGACGGGCTCGGCTATCGGGCGAGTCGTGCGTTGCGCCGGCACCCGATCGAATTCGCGCTGGCGGGAACGCTCGCGGTTGCGTTGCTCGTATTCGCCGTGCTGTACGTGCGCCAGAGCCTGCGCGACCGCGATCAGATCTCCAGGATCCGGCGGCTCTCGGATCTCGAACGCTACGACCGGATCGTCGCGGCCGCGGACGAGCCGGTGCCGATGGTGCCGTCGGAGGCCGCGCGCTTCGCCGAGTGGGCCGCGGATGCACGCGCGCTCGTCGCTCGGTCGGCCGAGCACCGCGCGACGCTGGCGGAGTTGCGCGCGGAGGACCTCAGCGGTCGCGACGACGACGAACGGCGCTGGCACGGCATGCACGTCGAGCGACTCGAGCAACTGCTCGCCGGCCTCGATGCGCTGGCACGCCCCGAGCCCCATGGGGCGACGATCGCCATGTTCGAGCGCCGTGCGCGCATCGCGGCCACGCTTTCGGAAACGAGCCTGGTCGAAGCGGCCGAGGCCTGGCGCGAGGCCCAGCTCGCGGTGAGCGCTCATTCGGACTACGGCGGCCTGCAGCTCGCCCCTCAGCTCGGCCTCGTCCCGCTCGGTCCCGATGCTCGCTCGGGCCTGTGGGAGTTCTGGCACGTGGCGAGCGGCGCGCGTCCCGAGCGGAATCCCGACGGACGCATCGGGCTGCGCGAGGGCGACGGGCTCGTGTTCGTGCTCGTGCCCGGCGGCCTGGCGCTGTTCGGCGCGCAGCGCGACGATCCTTCCGCGCCGAACTACGACCCGCAGGCCGAGCGCGACGAGCAACCGGTCAAGCGGGTGCAGCTCGACCCGTTCTTCCTGTCGAAGTACGAGGTCACACAGGCGCAGTGGTTCGCCTGGACCCACGAGAATCCGAGCAAGAACCCCGCCGGCACGCGCTTTCGCGACGAGGTCTATACGCCGCAGCAGCCGGTCGAGCAGATCTCGTGGCTTTCATCGAGCCGCGAGCTCGCGCGCCTCGATCTCGTGATCCCGACGGAAGCGCAGTGGGAGTACGCGTGCCGCGCCGGCACGACGACGGCCTGGTTCAGCGGGCCGGAGGAAGCGTCACTGGCCGGATACGCGAATCTCGCCGATCGCTTCGCGCGCGAGCACGGCGCGCCGTCGAGCTGGGTCTTCGCCGACTGGGTCGACGACGGGTACGTGAACGCTGCGCCGGTCGGTTCGTACGCGCCCAATCGCTTCGGCCTGCACGACATGGCGGGAAACGTGTGGGAGCTCACGCGGGACTCGGTCGATCCGCGCGGAGGAGGACCCCGCGCCGGCGATGGGCTCCACTCCGAGGCAGCGACGCCGGACGTGATCTCCCGCGGAGGCGCATTTCGAAACACGGCCTTCTCGCTGCGTTCGAGCGAGCGCTACTCGTTTGCTCGGGACCTGGGTTCGTGGATGGGGGGATTGAGGCCGGCCCGCCCGGTTCGTCCCTGATCACGGCCGCACGCGATCGTTGGACGTCCAACGGACGAGCGAAATCGCACGAGCGTCGCCCGTCGCAAGCGGCGTGCCCGCTGTTGACTTGTGCAGGCCCGTTTGTCCTGATCGAGAACGCTCGAATTCTGATTTTCGACCTTGCCGGACTTCACACGGTCGTTACAGTCCGGGTGGACACGCGCTCGAGAGAGCTTCTCTCTCTCTCTCCAAGCTCTCGAAGGCGCATGCTCCGCGCAACCCGAGGAACGATGAACGCGATATCGGCCGAGAACGTCGCGATGTCCGCGCACCAGGCGACCCACGCCAGCGCGGTCGAGCATCTTGGTGAGCCTCCCTCTCGCCAGATCCTCCGCTCGACTGCTGGGCGGCGTGGCTTCGATGGACCGTTCCTCACCCGCCGCGCAATTCGAGACGCGACGGAGCCTGTGGACCTCCCAGGGGTTGTCACCCTCGGCCCCAAGGCGCGGAGGCTCGCACTCCAAACCTGACCGGCCCGGGGGATTCGAAGGAGGACGTGCTCGCATCGCGTCCTCGGGGCGTCCCAGCCCCTCACCGGCCGCGGCCCCACTTGCAGGGGGGCCGCGGCCGGTCTGCTTCGCGGCAGCACCGCTCGCGCTTCAAGGCCAGCGGATCAGCAGATGCCGCACGTCCTTCGCAAAGCGCTGTTCGCTGAACTCCGCGGCGGCGGCCAGCAGCGCTGCCACTTCAGCGCCGGTGAACGGCGCGTCGTACACGACGACGTGCAGGCGCAGACCTCGATCGGTGCGAGCGGGCAGTGCCAGGAGCTCGGCGGTCGGCACCAATGCTGCAAGCAGTTCAGGTCGGCCTCTGAGGTAGTAGCGCGCCGGTGACTCGGCGAAGCCGTCGAAGCCTCCCGCGAGCACGGCCACGCGATCCCCGGGCAGCCAACTCGACTCAACGGCGGAGAAGGCCGCCCTGAAATCCTGCTTCGCCCCATGCATGCGGTGGGCCCCCACGATCGCCGCGCATCCAGCGAGCAGCAGGACCACGGCCGCTGACGAGAGCGCTCGCGGCTGCAAGGCCGCCAAACCCGCGCCAATCGCCACGAGCAGGAACGGAGCCGCCCCGATCAGGTAGCGCGGCAGGAAGTTCGGCGAAACCAGCAGCGCGAGCGCGAGCGCCGTGCCCAGGTAGGCGATGGCGGCGACCAGCGCGACGGCTTCGAATCCGAAGCGCCGGCGGACCGCCGCGGCCATCGAGAGAACGAGGCCCAGGTAGATCAGCGCGGCCACGCCGAGCGCGCAACCGGTCGTGAACGCATCGAGATCCGCGAGTTCGACGAGCACGAGCCGCGCCGGGAGCTCGAGCAAGTCGCGCGCGCCCAGTCGACCGAGCGGTTGCCAGTAAGTCGCATTCTGCTTCGGCAACATCTCGATGAGCCAGGGCAGCCAGACCGCGAAGCCGAGCAGCGCGCCGAGCGCGGGCGCGAACACGCGGACTCGATCGCCGCGCTCGCGCGACCACAGCAGCGCGCCCGCCGCGACGAGGGCCGGGATCAGCAGCCCTCCCAAGTAGTGCGAACCCACGCCGAGCGCCGTCGCCAGCGCGCCGCACGCGGCTGCCGACTTCACGCGGCCGGCTTGGGCCGCGACGAGGCTCGCCAGCGCGAGCGCGCCGCTGAACTCGAGCATGGAGTGCGCGCGCAACTCCTGCGCGTACCAGATGCTGAACGGGGAGAGCGCGTACACCGCGACCGACGCGAAGGCCGTGGCGGACGTGATCCGCTCGCGCCGCGCGAGCTGGTGCAGCGTGCACGCGAACACCAGCAGCCCGCCGCAGGAAATCAGCGCCGGCAGCGCGCGCAGCGCGCCTTCGCCGTCGCCGAACAAGCGTTCCCAGCGCGCGAGGAGCCAGTAGAACAGCGGCGGGTGGCGGTCCCGCGCCAGGACCTCGGTCAGGTCCGGCGCATGGGTCACATGCAGTGTCGCGAGCTCGTCGAACCACAGCGAATGCAGCCCAAGCGCGCTGAGGCGCAACAGCGCGCCGACGAAGACGCAGGCGCTGAGCGCGGCGACGGCAAGGCGAGGCTTCACGGGGGCGGTGCGGCCGTCGGCGCCGCTGCAGGCGCTGCGCTCATCGCCTGGGCAGGAACCAGTGGATGTGGCCGCAGCCATCGCAGACGAAGCACGTCGCGGTGGCATTCGCCCAGTCGAAATTGAAGAACGTCGCGACCGCGGTGTTCAGTTGCGCCTCGCGCTGCCAGAACCGGTCGTGCTTGCAGATTTCGCAGCGCAGGTCGAGCCCGGCCACGCGCACTCGCTCGGCTTCGGTCTTTCCGAAAAGTCCCATGCGCTACTAGGTAGCGCAGGCGCGGCCGTCCCGCTACTGGAATGGCTGCTCTACCATTCGAAGCGCGTGCCTCGCTCGAACATCTGCTGGACCGGCACGACACTCACCTTCTCCGCTTCGATTCGGAGCGGGTAGCGCATGATCTGCTGGTCCTCGGCCAGGATCTCGGCCGACTTCTCGACCTTGCCGTAGTCGATCGGCGACGGCGCATCGGAGACCAGCGCGGCTTTCAACGCCTCCGCATTCGGCGCGACCAGCGCGATCACGAGATCGTCGCTGCGCAGGTGCTTGCGCACCGCCGCGTTGACCTCCTCCAGCGTGATCTCGTCCATCATGCGGCGGAAGGTGGACAGGTGCGGCTGCTGCAGACCGTAGTACCGGTCGTCGATCGCGTAGCCGAGCTTCTCCTCGGTCGTCTCGGCGAAGTGGAGGCTGTAGCTCTTCAAGAAATTGCGCGTGAACTCGAACTGCTCGCGCGTCAGGCCGTTGGCGGCGAGCTTCTCGACCTCGCGCAACCCCGCGCGCAGCGCGAAGACCGCGCTCTCGGGCGGCACCGGCCGCAGCCAGACCTCGAACAGGTGCGAGCGGCGACCGACGCCCTGCGGCGGCATCGAGCGGCGCCCGCCGTTGGGGTAGGCCTCGATGTACGAGTAATCGCCGTAGTTGAGCCCGCGCGCCTCGCGGATCACCTGGTACAGGTGCGATGAGCTGTTGCGGTGCTCGCCGAGCCACGAGTTCGCGATCCACAGCGCGTAGAACTCGCGCGTGCCGCGGCGCACGTCGATCGGGTAGCCGAAGCTGATCGCGGTCGCATTGCCCGGCTTGTCGACGATGACGACATTGCGCCCCTGCGGACGCGCCGGGTCCGGCGCGGCCGCGGCTTGCGGCTTGCCCGCCGGCAGGCGCGCGAGATCGGCCTCCAGCTGTGCCGCGAGCGCGGGGTCGTAGGAGCCCCCGAGTCCGAGCACGACGTTGTCGCGCGTGTAGTGCTCGGCGTGAAAGCGCTTGACGTCCTCGAGCGTGATCGACTTCAACGACTGCACCGTGCCGAGCTCGATGTGCGCGTATCCGGAACGCCGGTGGATCGCCTCGTACAGCGCGGCCTTGCCGAGCTCCTCGTCCGACGAGAAGCGCAGGTCGTTCTCGATCGCGGAGATCGCGGCGTCACGCAGGCGCTCGAAATCCGCTTCCCGGAAGCCCGGCTCGAGCAGCGCCCGCGTGAAGTACGGGTAGAACGCGGAGACTGCTTCGCGGTGCGCGCTCCCGCTGACGATCGTCATCTCGCGGTCGACGTTCGAGCCGTAGCGCGCGGCGAGCGGGTAGAGCCCGTCGAGGATCTCGTCGTAGCGCTGCGCGCGCGTGCCGCCCTCGGTCAACATCGCCGCGGTCAGCGCCGCCAGGCCGTCCTTGCCCACCGGATCGTCTTGCGAGCCGACGCGGAACCACAGCCGGAACGACACGTTCGGGTCGGCCGCGACCGGCAGGAGCACCGGCGGCTCGGCGAGCTTCGCGGCCGCGCCGGACGAAGCCGTGGACGCCTTCGCGGCGCGCGGGGCCGACAGCGCGGCGACCTGCTCGGCCGGGGCACTGGCGGAGTGCAAGAGCGCGACCGTGCTGCGCGGCTCGGTCAGGAACGCCTTCGCCGCGGCCTGCACATCGGCCGGCGTGACTCTCGCGAGCGTCGCGAACTGACGCTCGACCGCGCCGAACTGGCCGGTCAGCGCGAGCAGGCGCGCCATGCGCTCGCTGACGTCGCTGGGCGTCGACAGGTTCGACAGGAAGCCGAAGCGCGCGCGCGAGCGGGCCGCGTCGAGCTTCTCCGCTGCCACAGGCGTGGTGCGCAACTCTTCGACCGCGCCCCAGATCTCCTCTTCGACCGCGCGCGCATCGTCGAGGTTCTTGACGATCGCGTAGACGCCCCACAGGCCCGGATCGCGGTTGAGCCCGAAGTCGGGGAAGATCGTCTCGACGCGCTGCTCCTGCAGCACGAGCTTCTTGTAGAGCTGCGAGGTCTGGCCGAACGCGAGTTCGCCGAACAGCGTCGCCGCGATCATGCGGCGGTCGTCGGGCAGGAAGCGCTCGCCCTTGAACGTGACCGCGACGATCGGCTGCGTCTGCCCGTCGAAGGGCACGACGACGCGCCGCGGAGCCCGCTGCTCGGGCTCGACCGGCACCTTGGGCTCGACGTAGCCCTTCTGCCAGCCGCCGTAGTGCTGCTCGATCAGCGCGAAGGTCTGCGCGACGTTCACGTCGCCGGTCACCAGCACGATCACGTTCTCCGGTCGGTAGAAGCGCTGGAAGAACGACTTCGAGTACTCGTAGTTCTCGGGCATCGCCTTGATGTCCGCCTCGAAGCCGATCGTCGTGTGCTTGTACGTGTGCACGTCGAAGGCGGTGTCCTGCAGCTTCTCGCTGAGCACCTCGAACGGGCTCGTTCGACCTTTCCTGTACTCGCCGTAGACCGCGCCCGACTCGGTGCGGAACTCGGGCTCGGCGTACTTCAGGTTCTGGAAGCGGTCGGCCTCGATCTCGACCACCGTCGGCAGACTGTCCTTCGTGAACGACAGGTGGTAGCAGGTCATGTCGTCGGTCGTGAACGCGTTCGCGTTGGCGCCCATGCCGTTCACGACGCGGTCGTAGGCATCACCGGGCAGCTTCTCGGTGCCGCGGAACATGCAGTGCTCGAAGAAGTGCGCGAAGCCGGTCACGCCGGGCTCGACCTCGTCGCGCGAGCCGGTGCGCACGATCGACCAGTAGGCGACCAGCCCGTCGCTGGGCATCGGCACGACGATGGCCTGCATGCCGTTGGGCAGGAGCTTCTGGTGGACGTCGTACGGAAAGGCCTTGTCCTTGCTCACGGAGGGATTCGAAGTCGGTTGAGGCGCCGACGCGTTCTGGACCGACGGTCGTCGATTCAGGCCGGTCTCCATATCGAAATGCACCGCGCAACCGGCGCCGAGCATCAAGCTCGCGGGAACGAGGAGCGACAGAGAGCGGAGATGGGAGTGCATGCCGTTGGAGGTCAAAGGTGTCGTTTTGGCCGGAACATGGGCGATCGAACCGCCTAGTCTGGCCGATGAGCGCAGCGGCGACCATGCGGAGCCGGGGCGCGGAATGGGCGGCGCGCGTATCGAATCTGTAGACGGGTTCGGACCCCTCGGTGCGTGCAGGTGCTTGCCGAGTTCGGAGAGGCGCACCTAGAATCCGTCGCAGTTCCCGGCGCGACATGGAGTTGCGCCCAGGCACCTTCGACCCCGTCACCGCGGATCCCGCGCCGTCCGAGGCGCGCGATCGGCCACCAGAGGACTCGAAACTTGGGACACGCCGCCCCGCCCCCCCCGCCCGCCCAACCCGTCGGCGAGCACAAGCCGTATATCGCCGACAATCAGGTCGTCGCCGAGTTCACTCCGAAGGCGATCCTGTTCGGAGCGCTGTTCGGGATCCTCTTCGGAGCCGCGACCGTGTACCTCGCGCTGCGTGCGGGCCTGACGGTCTCGGCCTCGATCCCGATCGCGGTGCTGTCGATCTCGGTGCTGCGGATCTTCGGGCGGCCGACGATCCTCGAGAACAACATCGTGCAGACGATCGGCTCGGCCGGTGAATCCGTCGCGGCCGGTGTCGCCTTCACGATCCCCGCGATGCTGTTCCTCTCGCCGGGCGCCAACGGCGAGGACTATTTCCAGTACATGCAGATCATGACGCTGGCGTGCGTCGGCGGCATCCTCGGCGTGCTGTTCATGGTGCCGCTGCGGCGCTCGCTGATCGTCGGCGAGCACGGGACGCTCCCCTACCCGGAAGGCACGGCGTGCGCCGAGGTGCTCGTCGCCGGCGAGAAGGGCGGGAACATGGCGAAGCTCGTGTTCCAGGGCGTCGGTCTCGCCGTCGTCTACAACGTGCTGATGAAGGTCTTCGCTCTCTGGAAGGAGAGCCCGGTGTACATCACTCCGAAGACCTCGACGCTGCCCAACGCAACGGTGTCCGCCGAGCCCACGTCCGAGTATCTCGGCGTCGGATACATCCTCGGGCCGCGCGTCGGCGGGATCATGGCCTCCGGCGCGGTCCTGTCGTGGATCGTGCTGATCCCGCTGTTGTCGCTGCTGATCCCCGAGGCAACGCGACACGAGTCGCTCAAGGCGCTCGGTCGCAGCGACGGTTGGATCGCCGGCGCGAGCGGCCCACGGCAGGTCTACGAGGCCTACGTCCGCTACATCGGCGCCGGCGCGGTCACGATGGCCGGCATCATCACGCTGATCCGCACCGCGCCGACGATCTGGAAGGCGATCACGCAGTCGGCCTCGTCGATGGGCAAGGGCGGGGGCTCCGGGACGATCAAGCGCACCGAGCGCGACATGCCGATGTGGGTCGTCGCGGTCGGATCGCTCGGTCTCGTCGGCGTGCTCACCGCGCTGCCTATTCTGCCCGGCGACTTCACCGGCAAGCTCGTGATGGCCGTGCTGATGATCGTGTTCGGATTCCTGTTCGTCACGGTGAGTTCGCGCATCGTCGGGATCATCGGTTCCTCCTCGAACCCGATCTCGGGGATGACGATCGCGACCTTGCTCGGCACCGCGCTCGTGTTCCTGTCGATGGGCCTCAAGGGCGACATCAACCAGCCGATCGCGCTGTCGGTCGGCGCGATCGTGTGCATCGCCGCCGCGAACGCCGGCGCGACGAGCCAGGACCTCAAGACCGGCTACCTGGTCGGCGCCACGCCGATACGGCAGCAGTTCGGTTTGATCATCGGCGTCATCGCATCGGTGCTCGCGATCGGCTGGACGATGAAGATGCTCGACTCGGGCATGGCGCCCGAAGGCATGGAGCACGGCATCGGCACCGACAAGCTGCCGGCGCCGCAGGCGACGCTGATGGCGACCGTCATCAAGGGCGTGCTGTCGCAGAGCCTGCCGTGGGGCTACATCATGGTCGGCGCGGGCCTCGCGGTCGCCGTGTTCCTGTGCGGCGTGTCGCCGCTCGCGTGGGCCGTCGGCGCCTACCTGCCGTTCGCGACGTCGTTCACGATCTTCCTCGGCGGCCTGCTGCGCGGGTTCGTCGACAAGAGGAGCAAGGCGAGCACCGAAAGCGAGATCTCGTCGGGGATGTTGTTCGCGACCGGCCTCGTCGCCGGCGGCTCGCTGACAGGGGTCGTGGTAGGCGCCTTGAACGGCGTCGACCTCGAGGTCACCAAGCCCGACGGCACGACAGGTACGCAGTCCGTCATCGCGTACCTGTCGCACTATGGCGAGAGCCTGCAGAAGTCGATGGCCGAGGCCTTCGGCGCGAACTCGCCCGACGCATTCGCGATGATCATGTTCGGCCTCATGGCCTTCGTGCTCTATCGGGTCGCGATGAAGCCCTCGGACGCGAAGTAGCGCACAGATGAGCGCCACGAGCTCCGGCGAGGTCTTTCGTCCCGCAGTCCTGCCCGACGAAACCGCGCCGGAGCTGACCTTTCGCGCGCTGCTGCTCGGCGCGATCCTCGGCATCGTCTTCGGCGCAGCGTCGACGTATCTCGCGCTGAAGGTCGGGCTCACCGTCTCGGCCTCGGTGCCGATCGCCGTGCTCGCGGCGTGGGCGTTGCGGCGCCGCAATCAGCAGCGCGCGATCCTCGAGCACAACATCGTGCAGACGACCGGCTCGGCCGGTGAGTCGGTCGCGGCGGCCGTCGTGTTCAGCGTGCCCGCCCTGATCTACCTCGGGTACCCGCTGCAGGTCGGGCTGACGACGCTGATCGCGCTGACCGGCGGCCTGCTCGGCGTGCTGATGATGGTGCCGCTGCGCCGCTACCTGATCGTCAAGGAGCACGGCGTGCTGCGCTACCCCGAGGGGAAGGCCTGTGCCGAGATCCTGCAGGCCGGCGAGAAGGGCGGCACGAGCGCGCGCAAGGTCTTCATCGGGCTCGGTTTCGGCGTGCTGTTCAAGGGCCTGCAGGCCGTGCTCGGCGGCGTGAAGGTCTCGCTCGAGCACACGTTCACCAAGTTCAAGGGCGCCTCGGTCGGTTGCGACTTCGCGCCCGAGCTCGTCGGCGTCGGTTACATCATCGGCTACCGCACGTCGGTGATGATGGTCGCCGGCAGCCTGCTCGCGAGCTTCATCCTCGTGCCGATGATCGCGATGTTCGGCGCGGGCCTCGACGCGCCGCTGGATCCAGCCTCGACGCTGATCCGCGACATGGAGCCCGGCGACATCTGGAACAACTACGTGCGCCATATCGGCGCCGGCGCGGTTGCGATCGGCGGCATCTTCGCGCTCGGCCGCGCGTTGCCGGCGATCGTCACGTCGATCAAGGCCTCGGCCGCGGGGCTCTTCGGCGGCGGAGCCGGCGGCAAGGCGGCGGGCGGCTTCGTGCCGCGCACCGAGCGCGACACGCCGACGACGGTGCTGCTGTTCGGCGCGCTCGCGATCGTCGCGTTCATCTGGGCGATGCCTGCGTTCCAGATGACGCTGCTCGGCGCCGTGCTGATCCTCGTGCTGGGCTTCCTGTTCAGCGTCGTGAGCTCGCGCATCACCGGCGAGGTCGGCTCGAGTTCCTGCCCGCTGTCGGGCATGACGATCGGCGTGCTGATGGCGACCTGCGGCGCCTTCCTGCTGGTCGGCTGGAAGGGCTCGGAGTACAGCCGCCTCGCGCTGATCGTCGGCGCGGTGGTCTGCATCGCGATCAGCAACGCGGGCACCTGCTCGCAAGACCTGAAGACCGGGTACCTGGTCGGCGCGACGCCGATCAAGCAACAGGGCGCGCTGCTGATCGGGGTGCTCGCCTCGGTGCTCGCGGTCGGCTGGACGGCGTACCTGCTCAACGTCGCCGAAGCGCGCGAGACGGTGCTCGAAAAGCCGTTCGCGGTGTCGAGCGCGCTCGTCGAGCGCGCCGACCGCACGACGCGCGTGAAGGCGGACGAAGCGAAGTCCGCCGACGGCACGGTGACGAGCGCGGCCATGGACGAGCGCGAGTACGCGTACGTCCGCCTGTCGAAGGCCGACCTGCCCGAGGGCGTCGCGGAGGGCGCGTACCTGGTCGATCCCGCGACGAACCAGGCGCTGGTGCACCGCGAGGAAGGCATCGGAGCCGGGCGCTTGCGCGCGCCGCAGGCGAAGCTGATGTCGGTCGTGATCGACGGCCTGCTGACCAATCGCCTGCCGTGGAACCTGATCCTGCTCGGCGCGGCGATCGCGATCTTCGTCGAGCTGCTCGGGCTGCGCTCGCTGACTTTCGCGGTCGGCGTGTACCTGCCGCTCGCCGCGACGATGCCGGTCTTCATCGGCGGCTGCGTGCGCTGGCTCGCAGACAAGATCTACAAGCGAACACCGGACGCCGAGGACGAGCCCGAAGGAACGCTGTGGTGCTCGGGACTGATCGCGGGAGCCTCGATCCTCGGCATCGGCGCCGCGATGCTGTCGTTCGCCAAGGGCTACGACAGTGACGGGGGATTCCACCCGGCGCTCGCGAAGCTCAGCAAGTATTCGTTCGCGAGCGAGAACTGGTTCGGCGTCGCGATGCTCGCGCTCTTGTGCGCGCTGATCCTCTACGGCGCGCGCGGCTCGAAGAAGGCGTAGTGCCGGTGACTGCGCATTTCCTCGATCGGCGCTAGGATCGAGGGTGTTCGCACGAACAGGAGGCTCTCGTGTCCGACGCAGCTGTCTACCGAACCGACTTGGTGTTCCAAGCGCATTACCTCGCCGAGGCGCTCAACGACGCGGGGATCCAGAGCTACGTCGAGAACGAGAACTGCATGCTCGGGTTCGGCGAGGTCGGGTTGTTCCCGGTGCACGTGCGGATTCGTGATCGCGAACGCCTGAGCGCGGCGAATCGGATCGTCGAGGAGCTGCTGCGCTCGCTTCCGGAGAGCGGCGTGACCGTCGATGCCGCGCCATGGAAGTGCGCGTGCGGCCAGTCGATCGGCGCGCAGTTCACTGCCTGCTGGAACTGCGGCGCTGAGCGAGCCGGCCTCGCCTAGTTCGCGAACGCCGCGTCGAACGCCACGTTCGAGCGCGGGAAGTCGAGCTTGCGCACGAAGGCGGCCGCTTCGGCTGCTCCGTGCTCGCGGTCCATCATCGGATCCTCCCACTCGACGGTGAGCGGTCCGTTGTACTTCACGTGGTTCAACAGCCGCACGATCGCCTCGAAGTCGATCCGCCCACGACCGGGCGAGCGGAAGTCCCAGTAGCGTCCGTCGGTGCCGAAGTCGACGTGCCCGCCGAAGGTCCCGACCTGCGCGAGCTTCTCGGACCACCACACGTCCTTCACGTGCACGTTGAACACGCGCGAGCCGAACTCGCGCAGGAACGCGAGGTAGTCGACACCCTGGTAGCCGAAGTGACTCGGGTCGAAGTTGAATCCGAAGTGCGGATGCCCGCCGATCGCCTGCAGCGCGCGCCGCGTGCTCGCGATGTCGAACGCGATCTCGGTCGGGTGCACCTCGAGCGCGAAGTACACGCCCTCGTCGGCGAAGACCTTCAGGATCGGCTTCCAGCGGTCGGCGAAGTCCTTGTAGCCGGCCTCGATCATCGCGGGTGTTACCGGCGGGAACGAGTAGGCCATGTGCCAGATCGAAGAGCCGGTGAAGCCGTTGACGACCACGCGGCCTGAGCGGCCGAGCTGCTCCTTCACGGCCTTGGGCGCCGCGTCGAAGAAGCGCCGCGCCGCGCGCGCTGTGTCCATCATCTCAGCGGCCGCGCGCTCTTGCACCTTGGCCGGCTTGCCGTCGCCCCACACGTGCGGCGGCAGGATCGACTTGTGCCGCTCGTCGATGCGATCGCACACCGCCTGACCAACGAGGTGCGTCGAGATCGCGTAGGAGCTGAGCCCGTGCTTCGCCAGGCGCTTCCAGTGCGCGGCGCAGTACGAGCGGTCCTTCAGCGCCGCCTGCACGTCGAAGTGATCGCCCCAGCACGCGAGCTCGAGCCCGTCGTAGCCGAAGGCGGCGGCCTTCTTGCCCAGAGCGTCGATGGATAGGTCGGCCCATTGGCCGGTGAAGAGACAAACGGGGCGTGGCATGAGGTTCCTGCGGGTGTCCGGGGGTCGGGTCGAGTTCTATTTCACTTCGGAGAGCTTGATCGCGCAGCGCTCGCGCGCGGACACGAGGGCCGCTTCCAGCACGCGCTGTGTCTGGTACGCGTCCTCGAAGTCAGGCAGCGGCGCCTCGGGCGCCTGCTTGCCGAGCACGCGCAGGATGTCCGCCGCCATGTTCGTGAAGCCGTGCTCGTAGCCGAGCACGTGCGCGTCGGGCCACCAATTGGCCGCGTACGGATGGGCACCGCCCTTCGTGCACATGATGCGCGTCCAGCCCGCCGTGCGCGCGTCGCCGGTCGCGTCGAGGAAGTGCAGCAGGTTCATGTCCTCGAACGAGAAGCGCAGCGAGCCCTTCGAGCCGTTCAGCTCGAGGAAGTTGTCGTTCTGGTGCCCGGCGGCCAATCGTGAGGCCTCGAAGCTCGCGACCGCCCCTCCAACGAAGCTCGCCAGGAACAGCACCGCGTCGTCGACGTCGCACTTGGCCTTCTTCTTCGTCCCCGCGTCGACGCGCTCCTTGACGAAGGTCGGCGCGACGGCGCCATGGATCTCTGCGATCTCGTCTCCGGACACGAAGCGGGCCATGTCGACGATGTGCGCATTCAGATCGCCGTGGGCGCCGGAGCCCGCGACCTTCTTCGAGTAGCGCCACGAGAAGGGCGTCGACGGCGCGCCCCACTCCTGCAGATAGTGCGCGCGGACGTGGTAGAGGCGCCCGATCCGGCCCTCCGCGACGAGCCGCTGCGCGAGCGCCACGGCCGGGCAGCGCCGGTAGTTGAACCACACGAAGGTCTTGGCCTTCTTGGCGCGCTTGGCCGCGTCGCGCATCGCGCGCGCATCGCTGAGCGTGCCCGCGAGCGGCTTCTCGCACGCGACGTGCTTGCCTGCTTCGAGCATCGCGATCGCCTGCTCGGCGTGCACGTGATTGGGCGTGCCGATATCGACCAGCGCGATCGACTCGTCGAGCGCGATCTCCTGCCAGTCGCAGGTCGCGCGCGCCCAGCCCCAGCGCTCGGCGAACGCCTCCAGCTCGCGAGCGTCGCGGCCCGCCACCGTGTGCAGGATCGGCTCGAACGGCACGTCGAAGAAGCGCGCGACCTGACGCCACGCGTTGCTGTGCGCGCGACCCATGAATTTCTGGCCGATGAGGGCGATCGAGAGTGGGACGAGCATGGGCTGCAAGTGGCGCCGGGGGGACGAAGCGCAGAGCCTAACGCCGAGCGCCGGGCGGCGCGTCGGGACAGTCGGTGAAGATCCGAAAATCCGCGTGCGGCTGCAGCCAAGACAGCGGGCGCTCGACCGTCGGCGGCCCAGCGAGCGCCGCACGCAGCGCCGCGTGCTTGTGCGCGCCGAAGGCGAGGAGGCGGATGCGCCGGGCGTCGAGGATGTCCGCCACACCGAGCGAGATCGCGCGCGTGGGGACGGCCTCCAGCGCGCCGAACTCCCCCGCCGCGTCCTCGCGCGTGCTGGCGGCGAGCTCGACGACACGCGCGCGCGCATCGCGCGGCGAGCCAGGTTCGTTGAACCCGATGTGGCCGTTGCGGCCAAGCCCGAGCAGTTGCAGGTCGATGCCGCCGGCGGCACGCAGCGCGGCGCGGTACTCGGCGATGTGCGCATCCCGCAGCTGCTCGGGCAGGTCGCCGCGCGGGATCGACCACTGGCTCAGCGCGAGCCCGAGCGGATCGAACAGCTCGCGGCGCATCTGCGCCTGGAAGGAGCGCGGATCCGCCGGTGCGAGCCCCAGGTACTCGTCGAGGTTGAACGTGCGCAGCGCGTGCACAGGCAGCGCGTGGGCTCGATGGCGCGCGACGAGCTCCCGATACACGCCCAACGGCGATCGCCCGGTCGCCAGACCGAGCACGAGCGAGGCCCCTCCGCGCGCTCGCTCTTCGAGCAGCGCCGCGATCTCGGCCGCGACTTCATGGTCGGCTTCGGTCCGTGAGCAGATCCGGTACTCCATCCAGGGCGACCATGCTGCGCATGCGGGCAGTTCCAGACAACCTCGAAGCGCGGCGCCGAGTATCCTGTCCGGAATGCTCCCCACGAGCGCGGTGTTCGCCTTCGCTTCGATGCTGGCCTTCGCAGCACCCGCGTCGGCTCTCCACCAAGGTGTCGACGGATCCCCATCCGCCGCGCCTGCGCCGCCGCGCCTGATCGCGTTCATCGTCGTCGATCAGATGATCCCCGAGCAGCTCGAACGGCTGCGCCCGCACCTCACCGGTGGATTGGGCCGCTTCGTCTCGCAGGGCACGTGGTATCGCGATGCGTGGATCGACTACGCGATCACGGTCACCGCGCCGGGCCACGCGACGCTGTCCACCGGCGTGTTTCCATGCCGACACGGCGTGGTCGCCAACGAGAAGCCCAAGCGCGACGAGTCCGGTCTCCAAGCCACCGTCGCAGAGCCCGGAGCGCTGCGCGTGCCCGGTCTGGTCGATTGGGTGCGCCTTCGCGCGCCGGGCTCGCGCAGCTTTTCCGCGAGCGTCAAGGACCGCGCGGCGATCCTGCTGGCCGGCCAGGCCCCCGAGGTCGCGGTGTGCTGGGACATCTCCGCGGGAGGCTTCGAGCCCGCTCTGCCGGGCGTCAAGGACCTTCCGAAGTGGATCGCGGACTGGAACGCGGGCTGGATCGAACGCGCGACTCCGGGAGGCAAGCCTTGGGTCTGGGAACCGGCGCTGCCGGCCGATCCGGATGCGCTCGGCTGCCAGCCGGACAACCAGCCCGGAGAATCACCCGGCCTGCTGGGCGGGATCGAGTTCCCCCACGCCGGGCCGAGCGCGCCGGCGGCCGGGGAGCGCGCGCGCAAGCTGGCGGCCTTCGTCGTTGCGACGCCGCTGGGCGACTCGTTCTGCATCGATCTCGCGCGCCGCGCGGTCGAGCAACTGGATCTGGGCGCCGACGCGGTGCCCGACGTGCTGTGCGTGAGCCTCTCGGGGTGCGACACGGTCGGGCACGCGCTCGGTCCCTACAGCCGCGAGGTGACGGATCTCTTGCTGCGCACCGACCGCGAGCTCGCGCGCCTGTTCGACGATCTCGACGCGCGAGTCGGCAAGGATGGCTGGATCGCTGCGCTGTCGTCGGATCACGGCGTGCCCGATCTCGTCGAGCGGAGGCTCGCGAACGGCCAGGAGGCCCGACGCATCCCGAACGCGACGTTGAGCGATGCGCGGCGCGCAGTCGAAGTCGCGCTGGTCGAGCACGGCCTGGGCGACGCACTGCTCGCGTTCGACGGCCATGCGTTGTTCCTCAAGCCATCTCGCCTGCGCGATCCGAAGACCGATCCAGTCGAGTTGCGCCGGCACCTGAGGAAGCTGCTGGTCGAGCGACTGCCGTGCGCGCGCGCGTACACGCGCGAGGACCTGGCCGGCGCCTGCGCTTTCGGGCACGCGCACGCGGCCGGTGCGGCGGAGTCGAATGACGCAGCGCCGGATCCATGGTTCGCGCTGGCGGCCCGATCCTACGACGCCGAGCGCAGCCCCGATGTCGCGATCCAATACCCGCCCGGCCACCTGGTCCTGCGCCCAAACGGAACGACGCACGGCTCGACCTACGACTACGATCGCCGCGTTCCGCTCGTGTTCCTCGGGCCCGGCTTCGGTGCCCGCGAGGACTGGCGGCGCGTGCGCACGGTCGATGCACTGCCGACGCTGCTCGCGGCGGCGGCCTTGCCAGTGCCGGACGGGCTGGACGGACGCGCGTTGCTCGGCGCCGACGAGCGCTGAGTCCGCGCCGGAGCGGCGCCTCAGGCGGTTTTCCGCTTGCGCAACCTGGCGCCCCACACGCAGAAGCACAGTCCACTGCCGGCCATGCACGTGCCGGCGAACCAGGCATCCTGCACGCTCTGCTTGACTTGGTTGTAGCTGCGACGTTCCTCGAGTTCGCGCACCTTGCCGCCGTAGCCGGCCGTGGCGACGTACAGCGTGCCGGCCACGATCAGCACGAGACCGACGAAGACGAGCGCGCTTCCCAATCCCAAGCGCGGCCGCCACGGGTTGTCCGGTTGTTCAGCTTCCCAATTCCGCCGGTTCATCACGGCCCTCCGACACGCGTCTGGGCGCGGGCGTGAGTTCGTCCGAGGCCGACTCGATGCGCTTGGGCAACAGCTCGACTTGCTCGACGTTCGCGAGCGCCTTGGCCGATTTCGCGCCGAGTTCCTCGAAGCGACGCAGTGTCGGCATCAGGCGTGCGTCGATGGATGTGGCGAACTCGTTGTAGGAGTCGACGCTGCGGCGCAGGTGCTCACCGACCTTCGACGCGTACTCGAGGACCTTCGCCGAGCGTTCGTGGAGCTGCTGACCGTACTTCAGCAGTTCCGCCGCGCTGTCGCTGACGGTGCGCTCGCGCCAACCGAGGGCGACCGCTCGCAGCAGGCCGATCAGCGTCGCCGGGCTGGCGAGCACGATGTTCTTCTGCGCAGCGATATCGACGAGTTCCGGCTTGTACTGCAGCGCGGCGTCGATGAACTGGTCGCCCGGCACGAACATCACGACGAGCTCAGGTGACTGCGGGAAGTTCGCCCAGTACTGCCGCGACGACAAGCGCGTGACCTGCTCGACGACATTCTCGGCGAAACGCGCGAAGGCCGCGTCGCGCGCAGCCGGGTCAGGCGCCTCGAGCGCATCGAGATAGCCGTCCAGGCTGCACTTGGCGTCGACGGCGAGCAGCCGCCCGTTGGGCAGCTTCACGACGAGATCGGGCTTGAGCAGCTGACCCTCGCTGGAACGCGTGTTCGCCTGGGTCGAGAAATCGCACCAATCGCGCATGCCCGCCAGCTCGACGACGCGCTGCAACTGGACCTCTCCGTAGCGACCGCGCACGTTGGGGCGGCGCAGCGCATCGGCGAGCTTCGTCGCCTGCATCTGGAAATCGGCCACCTGCCGCGTGAGTCCCTGGTACGCGCCTTCACGGGCCTTCTCGAGCCGCGACAGCTCCTCGCGCGTCTTGGCCAGGGCCTCGCCGATCGGCTTGACCAGCGCGTCGACATCGTCCCGCTCCTTGCGGATCGAAGCCTCGGCGCGCACTTGCTGGGCGTTCAAGCGCTGTTCGGCGAGCGCGAGGAACTGCTCGCCCTGCGCGTGCAACGCGCGCGCGGCAAGCGCCTCGAACGCTTCGCGCGAGCGTTGTTCGCCGCGCTCCGAGTCGGACAGGCGCGCCTCGGCCAGCTCGCGTCGACCGCGTTCATCGCGAACCTCCGCCGCGGCCAGCATGGCCCGCCGCCAGCCGAGGTAGGCCGCCAGACAAGCCACGGCGGCCACGACCAACAAGGCGATCGACAGCGGCTCCACGCGCGCATTGTACGGCACGCGCACGCTTGTTCAGATGAGTGCATGCCGGGTTTTCCGCGAGTCTCGTGGGCGAGTGCCGGACTTCCAGCGCTGCTGAGCGCGCTGCTCCTGGGGACGCTGCCCGCGCAGGCTCCGGCGACCGACGAGGCCGCGCTGGTCGAGGCGTTTCGCCAGACCCGGCGCATGCTGTCGACCGACAAGCCGAAGGAGGCGCGCGCGCTGCTCGAGCAGACGCTGGAGCTGCACGCGGAGCGCCCATACACGATCCATCACCTCTATGGGATCGAGGATCTGCTGACGCTCTGTTCGTTCTGGGAGCGCTACGAGCGCCCGCTCGCCCACGACGTGATCTCCGGCGAGCTCGATCAATGGAACGAGCAATCGGGGCTGATCGACGTGCGCTACAGCTCGCGCCCGCCGCAGCGCAAGCCGCGCCTGAAGCCGCGCGGCAGCCGCTCGGCGCTCGAAGGCCTCCCATCCGTCCACGACCGCAAGGACTGGTACGTCGGCGACGAAACACTGGTCCATCCGCTCTCGTTCGCCGGCAGCTACTCGGTCGAGCTCTCGGGCGGGATTTTCCCCGCGGACCTCTCGTCACTGCGCTGCGTGCTCGCGGCCGAGTGGGACCGCGCCTACGTGGCGGGGTTCGTGCGCGGCAACGAGGCGTTCGGCAACGAATGGCTGGGCTACGTGGTCCGCTCGGACGCTACTTCGAGCGAACAGTACGAGAAGGGCGAGCTCAAGCTCCCGGTGGGCAGCGAGATCACGCTGCGCTTCAGCGTGAGTGGCTCGAGCGTGTCGGTCTCCTGCAACGGCAAGCGCATCTGCGCGATCGACAAGCCCGGGGACCTGTGGGGCGGGTTCGCGCTGCTCGGCGTGTCGGAGATCTGGGACCTGCGCATCGAAGGCAAGGCGCAGCCGTCCTGGGTGCTGGGCCGGGTGGATTCGCTCGTGCAGCAGAACCTCGCGCGATTCTCGAAGGATTTCGACCCGCGCGCGCAACTGCCGCCCAAACTGCGCGGGCGGGCCGAGCTGTCCGCCACGCTCTACCCGCCCGAGAAGCTGTTGCCCGGCGAGCCGACTCCCGAAGACGTGAAGGGCCACCAGCAGGTGGTTGCCTTGCGAGAGAAGGGCGAGGACCAGGACGCCTACGAGCTCGCCTCGAACGTCGGCAAGACGAAGTTCAGCGCGCAGGTCTCGGAGTGGCTGCTCGCTCAGCTCGAGGTCTACTCATCGCGGCACGCAAGGGCCGTCGGGAGGCTGGAGCGCCTGACAACGGACTTCCCGGCCTTCGTGCCGGCGCGCGTGCTGCGCGCGGAGCTGTGGGCCGCCGAAGGTCGGCGCGAGCAGGCGCTGGCCGAAGCCGTCCAGCTCGTGGCCGCGCATCCGCAGGATCCGCGTGCCTTGGTGCTGCAGGCACAGACCTTGGCGCTGCTCGATCGCGCGGACGAGGCGGATACGTTGCTGCGCAACGCGCGCGACGCGGGCTTTCCGCCGGCGGACTTCGAGGAGTTCCAGCGCACGCTGGACCGCACGCGCAACGGTCCACAGTGGGCGAAATCCTTCGAATACAAGTCCGAGCACTACCACGTGCGTTCGGACATCGGACAGGCGCTGTGCTTTCGCGCGGCGCAGCTGCTCGAGCGCTTCTACGCCAAGTACAACGTGCACCTCAAACGCGTCTCCGGCGCCAAGAAGCGCTTCCGCGTGCAGCTCTTCTCCAGCGAGGCCGGCTATCACGAGTTCTGCGAGGACTTGATCGGCGGCAAGCCGGAGCACACGGCCGGGGTCTACATTCCGCTGCTCAAGCAGCTGATGATCTGGAACCTGCCGGAGACCGAGCAGATGCTCGCGACGGTCGTGCACGAGGGTTTCCACCAGTACCTCGACCAGGTCGCGCCGACTGCGCCGGTCTGGTTCAACGAGGGCATGGCCGAGTACTACGAGCAGTCGAAGCTCGTCGACGGCCAGTGGAAGGACGGGATCGTCAACGACAAGCACGTCGAGACCCTGCGCCGCGAGGGCCGCGCGCCGCTGCGGCAGTTCCTGCGCATCACTCGCTCGGACTTCTACGGCGGGGAAGTGATGAAGAACTACGCGCAGGCCTGGGCCTTCGTGCACTTCCTGCAGGAGAGCGGCAAGGGGCGCACGGAACTGGTTGCCCGCTTCCTGAAGGAGCTCACCAGCGGCAAGCTCGCCGACGAGGCTATCGACATCGTCTTCACGCCGACGATCGTGGCGTCCCTGGAAGGCGAGTTCGCGAAGTTCGTCGGCGGGCTCTGACCGGGCACCTCGGCGCTGCTCGAACAAGGCCCGGAAGGCTTCGTGATCGCCTTGGCCATGGCGCGCGAGCAGCTCGCGATCGGTCGTCGAGTCCCATGCAGTGGAGCCGCGCAAGATCGGCGGAGCCTGGAGCGCCGCGTTAACGATGTGTAATGGCTCAGACCCGCGAAAAGCCACTGGCCATGGGTCGAACAGGCGCGAAAACGCCCGAAGTGGCGCACAAACACCTCGGCTGTTTCTTGGATGAGAAGTGCCTCATGGATGAGACAGGAATCCCGGACTCAGTCTGCTTTTTGCGACTTTTCTGTCCGATCCGACACTCAGTCTCCGTTCACTTTCCTGATCGCTCTTTCCCGACCCCTGGCTCCTCGGGTGGAGGAATGCCAGTGAGCCGAGGTCGGTCGGGAAGGGGTGCTCACGGTGGCGCGGATCCGGGGGGATACGCGCCCCAACGGGCCCGAGTCTCCCGGGGGGGAGGCTCGGGTCCTCCCTTTTCCCGGAGGCGCGGGGAGAGGACCTGTCCAGCTCGGACCCGCCGGAGGCGGTCCGGGCGAGCGCGTGATCGAAGCCGGGCGGTGCAGGCGGCTAGGATCGCGGGCCCAGCATGCCCAACACCTTCGATCCCAACGCGGCGGCCGCCCCCGACAGCGGGCTGTTCGGACTCCCCTTCGACGCCGCGGAGTCCGACGTGCTCGTCCTACCGGTGCCGTTCGATGCGACGACCTCGTATCGCAAGGGTGCCGCGCTGGGCCCACAGGCGGTCGCGCGCGCCAGCCGGCAGGTCGATCTGTACGACCTCGAGTACGGCCGCTTCTACGAACGCGGCATTCACCTGCTGCCCGAGCACGAGCGGATCGCGAAGCTGAATGCCGAGGCGACGCGGCTCGCCCAGGGCGTGATCGACGTCGGCGGCGCGATCGAGGGCGACGAACTGCTCGGCCGCGCGCTCGGGCGCGTCAACGAGATCGGCGCCGAGCTGAACCGCATCGTGCACGACGCGGTGGCCGAGATCCTCGAACAGGACAAGCTGCCGGTCGTGCTCGGTGGCGACCACGCGGTGCCGTTCGGCGCCTGGCAGGCCTGCGCCGAGCAGTACGCCGGCTTCGGCATCCTGCATTTCGACGCGCACGCGGATCTGCGCGCGGCCTACGAGGGCTTCGAGTGGTCGCATGCGTCGATCCTGCACAACGCGCTGGAGCGCATCGAAGGCGTCGAGCGGCTCGTGCAAGTCGGCATCCGCGACCTGTGCGAGGCCGAGCACGACTACATCGCCGCGCAGGAAGGCCGCGTGCGCGTGCTGTACGACCGGCGCTGGGCGCGCGCGCGCATGGCCGGGGATGACCTGCGCGAGCTCGCGCAGAAGTACATCCGACGCCTGCCGAAGACCGTCTGGGTGACCTTCGACGTCGATGGGCTCGATCCGGCGCTGTGCCCCGGCACCGGCACGCCGGTGCCGGGCGGACTGCAGTGGTCCGAGGCGCTGATGTGGCTCGAACTCCTGTCGAAGTCGGGCCGTCGCGTGCTCGGAGTGGACCTCGTCGAGGTCGCGCCGAGCCCGGCGCCCGCCGGCACCGATTCGTGGGACGCGAACGTCGGCGCGCGGCTGCTGTACAAGTTGATCGGCTGCGCGCTGGCAACGCGCGGATAGGCTGCCGCACATCGACATGGCCTTTCCTCCGCGTCCGCTGATCGCGATCACGACCAGCCTCGAGCTCGGCGAGCGTCCCAAGCTCTCGCTGGGCACGCGCTATGCCGACGCGGTGCTGCGCGCCGGCGGCATCCCGCTCGCGATCCCGCCGATCGGCGGCCCGACCGACGTCGAGCGGCTCGTCGAGCGCGTCGACGGTGTGCTCTTCTCCGGCGGCGACGATTTCGACACGGCGCGCCTCGGCCTGGGGCCGACGCACCCCAAGGCGACCCCGGTGCCGAGCGCCAAGCAGGACTTCGACTTCGAGCTCGCGCGCGCGGTGCTCGCGCGCGGCACGCCGGTGCTCGGCATCTGCTACGGCATGCAATTGCTCGCGCTGGCCGAGGGCGGCCGGCTGTACCAGCACCTGCCGGAAGACCGTCCGAATGCCCGCCAGCACTCGGGCAACGTCGAGCACCCGGTCGCGGTCGAGAGTGGTTCCAAGCTCGCGCACGCGACTCGCGAGTCCTCGCTGGCGGTCGTCTCGCGCCACCACCAGGCCGTGGCCAGCGTGCGCGCGCCGTGGAACGTCAATGCGCGCGACGACGAGGGCCTGATCGAAGGCATCGAACGCGCGGACCACCCTTTCGCACTGGGCGTGCAGTGGCACCCGGAACTGTCGCCCGAAGGCAGCCCGAACGACCGCATCCTGCGCGCGTTCGTCGACGCCGCCGCGCTGCACGCAGCGCGCCTCGTCAAGCGTTGACCGGAGCCTGACAGCGTGGCGGACCTCGTGCGCTTCGACGTCGCGACCGAGCCGCGCTGCCCGTTCGCGCTCGGCCGCGGAGCACTCGCCGAGCTCGCGCAGCTCGAAAGTCGCTACAGCTCGAGCTTCGCCGTCACCGACGCGACGGTGGCGAAGCTGCACGGGCAGCGCATCGGGTTGGCGACGCGCGCTCACCTCTTGCTGCCCGCGGGCGAGGCCGCCAAGAGCTTCGCGCACCTGGAAGCGCTGCTGGAAGCCATGGCGCGCGCGCGCCTCGATCGCCAATCGCTCGTCGTCGCATTCGGCGGCGGCTCGATCGGCGACACGGCCGGACTCGCCGCGGCGCTCTACATGCGCGGGATCGCGGTCGTGCAGTGCCCGACGACGCTGCTCGCGATGGCGGACTCCGCGATCGGCGGCAAGACGGCGATCGATCTCGCGGCGGGCAAGAACCTGGCCGGAGCCTTCCACTCCCCCATCGCGGTGCTCGCCGACACCGACACGCTCGCGACGCTGCCGGCCGAACAAGTCGCGTCGGGCCTGGGCGAGGTGCTCAAGTGCGCGCTGCTCGCCGGTGAACGCGAGCTCGCGTTCGTCGAGCAGCATGCCGAATCGCTGCGGGCCGGCGACAGCGCCGCGCTGGCGCGCGCGATCGAGTTCTGCGCGCGTTTGAAGGCGTCGATCGTGGCGCGCGACCCGCGCGAATCGGGCGAGCGCAAGCAACTGAACCTCGGCCACACGTTCGCGCACGCGATCGAGCACGTCGCCGGCTACGGCCGGATCCCGCACGGAGTTGCCGTCGGCTGCGGGCTCGCGCTCGCGTGTGCTGCGAGCGAGCGCGCCAGCACGCTGGCCGACCAGGAACTTGCAGCGCGCGTGCGGAAGATTCTTGCGCACCTCGGCCTGTGCTCAAGCATTGCCGAGCTCGAAGCACGCTACGCGTGCACGCTCGATCGCGCCGCGCTCGTCGAGGCGATGGCGCTCGACAAGAAGAACCGCTCCGGCGTGGTCCGCCTGGTGCTGCCGATCGCCGCGGGCGACGTGGCGCGAGACGTGTTCGCATTGCCGCAGGATCTCCGCGAGCTGCTCGTCTGATCCGCGCGATCGCTCGTGCTCAGGGGGAAATGGGGCTCGGCCGGGTTCAAACCTCCACGTCCGAGCCCCTTCTCTCCTCCGGGAAGGCAGTTCACTCCTCCAATGTCTCCCCACAGCCGGTCGAAGCTCGATTCGCATTGCTGAAGCCGATGTGCTCGTGCTTGGTACGCTTGTGCGGCGCCGCTGCGCGCACTCGTGCGTACAAGTCAGCCAACGCGATCGGCTTGCGGACGTTGGCGGCAAGTCCCTTGGACTCCAGCCAATTCTTGGCCCGCCCCGGCTCGAACAATTCAAACTGCAGCACCTGCAGGCAGCGGCCCGCACGCGTCAGCGCCGATTCCTGCACATTGCCGGGCTCATGCGTGGTCGCGACGAAGATCGTGCGCAGGTCCGCGCCCAGCAGCCCATCCGTCGCGTTCAGGAGCTTGGACATGTGCCGGCCACTGTCCGATCCATCGGCGTGCAACACGAGATCGGGCACGTCCTCGAGCACGATCACCTTGGCGACGCGCGCGCGCCCCGTTTCCGCCGTGCGCTCCTGCTTGTCGCTCGACGCGAGGAGCACGCGATTCATGTAGCGCGGTTCGTCGAGGAAGGCCTCGGGATCCGTTATGACCTCGATCGATGCGGCCGGCCAAGCACGTGCGAGCGCGCGGATCGCATAGCTCTTGCCGCTGCCCGTCGGTCCATGCCACAGCACCAGCTTGCCCCGCTCCGTCGGCTCCGTGAGAGAGGTCAGCCAGTCGATCTCGCGTGCGACCCCCTCCGTGTAGTTCGTTCGGATATCGGGCCAGGACGGACAGCGCACGCCGCGCTCGTCGATGCGAGGCCCGTCGGCGTCGAGAGACCAGAAGCGCATGGCGCGCTGGTCCGGCTGGCTTGAGGCTTCGCGCAACTTCGCGACGAATTCCTCGATGCGCCGAATGAGCCGGTCGGCGGCCTCCACGTCACGGCTGTAGAGCAGGGCTCGCAGCACACCCCCGTCGATCGCGAGGTGGGCGACGACGCCCCCGCCTGAGTCGAAGGCGGCTTCGTACAGCCCACCGGGAACCTCGTCGGTCGCAAGCAACTCGAGGTTCGTGGCACCAGAGAACACGAATCGGGTCATCTGCTTCCAGGCATCTTCGAGGGCTGCTCCCTGCGCAACCTCGAGATCGAGGTGGTATCGATGTGCACGCAAGCCTGGCGCCGCTCCAAGGCGCGCGGCGATCGCCCGCGAGAGCAGGAAGTCCGGCAGGCTGTCATCGCGTGTGTAGGCAATGCCGTGATCGCCTCGACCGGAAACGTGGGGATGTTGCGGGGACAGGGCATGGGGTTCGGTCATCAGGTATCTCGTAGTGGGCTGCGGCCCGGGGCCGCATGCACCGACGCCCCCGCGGGCACGATCTCGAGAGCGTCGTGCGCTACGATGGCGCGCGGGTGAGACACGGGCTGTCCCACCCTGTTGGAAAAACGGGATCGAGATCGACCATGCGCAAACCGGTCGTGTACTTGTCTGGGAACGGCGGCGAACGCGAAGCACGCCACAAGCGGCTGATCCTGATCGATCAGGAGATCCGCTCCGGGCGCTTCCCCAACGCGACTTCGCTGGGCCGGCTGTGCGGTTGCACGTCCAAGACCATCCACCGCGATCTGGCCGTGCTGCGCGACGAGCTGGCAGCGCCGATCCGCTACGACGCCTCTCGCATGGGCTACCACTACACGCGCGAGTTCGGGATCCCGGCACTTGCGCTGTCCGAGGCGGATCTGTTCGCCTTGGCCGTGGCCGAGAACGCGGTGTCCCAGTATGCGGGAACTCCACTGGCCCGCGACCTGCGCGCCGTGATGGACCGGGTCCTCAAACTGCTTCCCGGTCCGGTGCGCGCGCAGCACGAGCTCGCGCAGCGAGCGATCCGCTTCGGCGGCATGCCGCCGGCGGTCATACGGCCCGAGGTCTGGTCGGCGCTGCTCGGCGCCATCCAGCGGCGCGAGCGCGTCGAGTTGCACTACCGCCGTCCGGGCGAGGCACAGACGCACGCGCGCAGCGTCGAACCACACTTGCTGCTGGCCCGCGAACGGGAGTGGTACCTCGCGGCCTGGCTCGAGGACAAGCAGGTCGCGCCGCTCTACTACCTCGCGCGCGTCGAGGCCGTGCGCCCCATCGGGCAGACGTTCCCGGTCCGGGCCGAGTTCGCGCCGGAGAATTACAACCGGCTTGGATTCAACGCGATGCACGCCGGCGGCCAAGCCCAACTTGTCGAGTTGCGCTTTCCACCCGCACACGCGCATCTCGTCGATGAGCGGCCCTGGGCGGAAACGCAGCAAGTCAGCCGCCACCGCGACGGATCCGTCACGCTGCGCTTCGAGACACACGCGCTGTTCGAGGTCGTCCGGCACGTGTTGCGCTACGGCGGCGTGGTCGAGGCACGCCGTCCGCCTGCGCTGCGCCGCGCGGTCGCGGAGGGCGCAGAGAAGCTGTTGGAACACCACCGGAGCTGAGCCGCGCTCGCGTCGAATCCGCGAGTGTCGGACTCAGGTCGCCTCCTCGGCCTTCTCGGGCCCCGCTTCCCGTGGCGGCGATCCAGCGCCTTCGGTCAGCACGCGCCCGAACTCGCGGTCCCACGCCCGTGGCAGGATCGAGACGATCGCGGCGCAGTACGCGGAGAGCACGCGGCCGGCGCATTCGGCGTCCAACGGTCGCAGGGGTCGCTTGCCCAGGGTCATGAGGACGGCCGGCGCACGACGCAAGTCGTCGAGTTCCTCAGCCAGCTTGGGTTCGCGCCCGCGGAGTTCCCGCAGGGCTGGCAGCCAGTGGCGGTCGACCATCAGGTGTTCCCGCGTCTCGGCGAGTTCGCCAAGGTCCTCGTCCCTCAACAGTGGACCGACGCCCCAACCGCGGTACTCGCGATGCAGCCCGCGCCGGTAGGCGCGCACGCAGCGCAGCAGTTCGCCCTCGCCCACGCCCACAAGCATGGGGCAGCACTTGCGAAGGCCCTGGTAGGACACAAGCCGTTCGGCAAGGCTCGACCGCCACGCAGGCAGCGCTCGATGCAACGCCGGCTCGCGGCGCTCCACCGCGCGCTGGGTCTTGGCGGATGGCGAACTGAGCCACGCGCCGAGCCGGAAATCGCTGTCTCGAACGGCGGCGATGCGCTCGACTGGGTAGATCCGGTTCACGCCGCACCTCCGTTCGAAAGCTGGGTGCCGCCGATCGCTCGGATCAGGTTCTGTAGCGCGCCGCTGTAGATGCCGTTCCGGCGTTGCCAACGGCCGTCGGGCCGTCGCTGCAGGCTCCGATCCAGGCGGGCCGCGGCGCGGAGCACGGACAAACCGGCCTCCCAGAGGCACGGGGGCCCTGGAACGAAGCAGTCCGGCTGGGTCCAGGACGAGTGTCCGTAACGGCTTCCCTGCGGAATGAGCGTGCGCCCAGGCCCTGACTTCGAGCTCAGCGGCAGCAGTTGGCAGATCCGGTCCGCTCCTGCGCCGAGAAGGCGCCACCCGACCAAGGCGAAGTAGTGGGGTTCGGTCAGTGGGTAGCTGCCAGTGTCACGTGGACCGCCCCCGCCCCTCTTCAGCACCAGTGGCTCGAGGAACAGCACCTGGCCTGCGCAAAAGTCGGGGAAAACGCGGTTTGATTCGAAACAAGAAGCGCTCGAAAGATCTGAATTGAAGTTCTTCATTGTTGGTTTCTTTTTTGCGGTTTTTGTTTTGTGCTGCTTGAAACGGAATCGTGCGCGCACATCGAAGTGATATGCGCGCACGACTTTCTCCTTAGTTGTGAACTACTTTTGTGCTCTTACTTCACGATTTTTGGTGTGGTTATGTCTTCGAAGAATTGTGGTTATATGTGCGTGGAATTGCGGTCAGCACGCGCGAGGGGCGCCGGTGCCGACCCCTAGCATGGACGCGAGAGCGGGCTTTTCAGCCCATTCAGGCATGAATCCGGCTCGGTAGGTCATGTTCGGAGCGGCGCGCTGCTCGCAAGAGCGCCGTGGGCCGTAGCCGTTCCCGTAGCCCCACTATTCTTAGTAGCTTCGCGGCCGAGGCGCAAGGCTACATGCCCGATTTCGGATCCAGGCTATAGGAGATAAGGAGGGCCGCGCGGCGGGTCATCCCGTCCCACACGCGCGCCGCCTCCGGACATGTTCTGAGTTAGCGGTGTGCCTTAAGGCCATTGAAGCCCCGCTTGCGCCTCCCCATCCGAATCTCAGCGGTCAGTGCGGGCTGGGGAGAGGGAGTGCAGGATCTCGCGCCACAGCGCTTCGGCCGGCTTGCCGCGCGCGCTGTACTCCATCGAGGTCGGCCCGCCCTCGCCCCACCAGTCGTAGAGGAACGCGCCGTGGAAGCCCGCGGCCGGCGCACCGTCGGGCGTGAACACGTCGCGAAACGCTTCGAAACCCAGCCGCTGCGCCTCGAGATCGACGGCGCGATTGCGCGTGTAGTCCCACGGCGCCTGCAGGCCGCCCGTCTGGCTCGGCACGCCGACCTCGCTGATCACCGCGGGCAACTTCGAGACCTCGCCGAGGCGGCGCACCTCGGCGAGCGCCTTGGCCCAACCAGTGCGCACCTCGAACAGCGACGGATCCTCGCCGGAAGCGAGCGTGAAGTACGCCGTCATCGATGCGAAGTCGAGCGCGTCCCAGAACTCGATCTTCGCGAAGTGATCCCAGTTCGCCGAGTAGGTCAGCCAACCGGGGAAGCGCGCGCGCACCGCCAGCGCGACGCGTCGCCACGGCGCCGGCTCGTTCTCCAGGCTGAGCAGCTCGCTGCCGATCGCGAGCGCGCTCGCGCCGCCCTCGCGCGCGAGGTCCGCGGTGTGCAGCAGGTGGCGCTGGTAGCTGCGCCACCACGCCGCGCGATCGGCGGGCTTGAGCACGCCGCGCCACTCGTCCGGCTTCGAGTTGCGGATCAACACGATCGGGATCACCAGCACCTCGAGGCCGAGCTCGCGTGCTTGCCGGATCGTCTCGACGACGCGCCAATCCGGCGGTGTGCGGTCGGAGCCCAGCGGCACGCTGTTCGAGCTCGACGTGTCCTGCCGCGTCGCGACGATCAGGTTGACCCATTGCGCGCCCAGTGCGCGGATCTCGCGCAGCGCCGGCTCGTAGGAGCGATACGACTGCTTGTCGTGCAGCGGCAGCGCGACGCCGGCGATCGGCCCCGGGGGCGCCAAGCGAAACTCGGCGGGACCGACCGGCGCTGGGTTCGTGGCGTCGAGCGACGGGGCCGGCTTGCGCGCGCTCGCCCACAGGCCCGCGCCCGCTCGTTGGGCCTCGCGGGCGGCGGCGACGAGCTCGAGCAGGTGCGCGTCGGAGAAGCCGGTCGGTTCGACCAGTGCCAGGCCGGCGCGCACGAGCTCGAGGTTCAGTGCTCGCCCGTCGCGCGCGAGCCACGCGCCCTTGTCC
>Ga0194132_10001898_pt1 | contig 41044 bp, 36 predicted proteins | sample TA2KigOf80mmetaG_FD_148612 | JGI IMG/M metagenome (GOLD analysis project Ga0194132, IMG submission 148612) | Freshwater microbial communities from Lake Tanganyika, Tanzania - TA2015054 Kigoma Offshore 80m | ecosystem: Environmental > Aquatic > Freshwater > Lake | place: Tanzania: Lake...
GGGGGGGTTGGAGGTCTTAATATTATGGCAAGGACATAGATGAAATACCTGAATGAGAGAGGGAAGGGCGAGGCGACCTCGCCCCTACTATCGACGTAGCCTAGCTAGCGGGACGCAGGAAGTGAGTTACCGTCATAACAGATTCCCTTCGACCAGGCTCAGGACAGGCCTGGGCTGCGTGCCGATGAGTACATCGGGTCTGCCGCTCGGAATGACAATACGATTTCTTTTCCATAGACCACAATCCTCAGCTGGCATATGTATTCAAGGCAGACCTGCCATGTGCCCTCAATTCATCTATAATGGCGGCCTCGGCAGTATGTTTTGAGGAGGTGTGTTATGAGGCTGGAAGGAAAGGTGGCGATTATTAGTGGGGGCGCCAGGGGAATGGGGGCGGTGGAGGCCAGGCTTTTCGCGAAGGAGGGGGCAAAGGTGGTGTTGGGTGATGTGCTGGAGGACCTGGGGAAGCAGGTGGCGAGGGAGATAGAGGACTCAGGCGGGGATGCTGTGTTCGTGAAGATGGACGTGCGCAACAAGAAGGACTGGGACAAGACGGTGGATACGGCGATGAAGAAGTATGGGAAGGTCAACATTCTGGTGAACAATGCCGGCATATTTAAGAGGACGCCGATTGATAAGACCACCGAGGCGGACTGGGATGAGATTATGGACGTGAACGGAAAAGGGGTCTTTCTGGGGTGCATGGCGGGGATAGCGGCGATGCTGAAGTCGGGAGGCGGGTCGATAATAAACATATCGTCGATATCGGGGATAGTGTCGCTGGGGACGCCGCCGTACAACGCGTCCAAGGGGGCGGTGCGGATTATGACGAAGACGCTGGCGGTGGAGTACGCCAAGCGGGGGATAAGGGTCAATTCGATACACCCGGGGGTTATCGACACGGACATGATGAAGGGGGATACGCACACGAAAGAGGAATGGGACCGGCTGATACCGATAGGCCGGTGGGCGAGGCCGGAGGAGGTGGCGAACGGGGCGTTGTTTTTGGCGTCGGACGAGTCGTCATATATAACGGGGGCGGAGCTGGTGATAGACGGGGGGTTCACGGCGCAGTAACGTCGGCGATTTGTGAAGCTATTCCGATTTAGGAGATGGGCATGCGACTTTCCGGCAAGGTGGCGCTGGTTAGCGGGGGCGCGCGAGGGATGGGCGCCGCAGAGGCGAAACTTTTTGCCAGGGAGGGGGCAAAGGTGGTGATAGGGGATGTGCTGGAGAAGGAAGGGAGAGAGACGGAGGCGGAGATTAGGAAGGCCGGTAGAGAAGCGGTCTTTCTGAGGATGGACGTTACAGAGGCGGCGGACTGGCAAAAAGCGATTGACCTGGCGGTGAGCCGTTATGGAAAACTTAACGTGCTGGTGAACAATGCCGGCATAATCGACCGGTCTGAGCTGCTGGACACGAGTGAAGAGACATGGGACAGGGTTCTTGGAGTGAACGCCAAGGGAATTTTTCTGGGCTGCAAGCTGTGTGTCCCGCCGATGCTCAAGTCGGGTGGGGGATCGATAATCAACATCTCGTCGGTCTCAGGCATGGTCTCGATAGGGTATCCGGCATACAACTCGTCCAAGGGAGCAGTGCGGGCGCTGACTAAAAACCTGGCGGTAACTTATGCCAAGAAAGGCATACGGATAAACTCGATACACCCAGGGTCGATTTGGACTCACATGTCGGTAACAGGGATAAACCGGACGCGCGACGAGCGCGCGGAGACGATACCTATGGGACGGGTGGGTGAGCCGGAGGAGGTGGCTTACGGGGCGTTGTTTCTGGCGTCGGATGAGTCTTCGTATATAACGGGGACGGAGCTGGTCATCGACGGCGGGCTGACAGCGGAGTAGGGAGAGGGATGCAAGAAAGAGAAGTCATGAGAGGTGTGGTCTAGCCTGGCGGACGGAGCGTGGAGCCAGTGTTTCACCCTCTCTTCTGTTCTCCCCCATCAAGGGGGAGAAAGTTGAAAAGTGGACAATCGTGCTTTGTACAGGGGAAACCGAGCTACTTTTGTAACCTCAACGTTATGACACGATGTTTAGTGTGACTAGAGAGGTGGATTTGAAAAGGCGAGGGGCTCAATAAAAGATGGGAACGGCGATGGAGAGGTGGCGGTCGATGGTGGAGGCGGAGCACGCGCAGACGGAGCGGCTGCGGGACCCGGCGCCGCCGGGCAGCGATTTCTGGAAGAGTAGGGCGCAGCATTTTCGGCTGGACCCCCATCGCAGCGACGACCCGCTGGTGCATTTTCTGTCATCGATGTTGAAGCCAGGGGATACATTGCTGGATGTGGGGGCGGGGGCGGGACGGCTGGCGCTGCCGCTGGCGCTTCGGTGCCGGCATGTGACGGCGGTAGAGCCGTCGGGGAGTATGGTGTCGGCGCTGAAGGAGGATACGGAGTATTACAAGATTGGCAATGTGTCGGTGGCGAAGGCCAGGTGGGAGGAGGCGGAGGTGGAGCCGTCGGACATCGTGCTGTGCGCGCATGTGTTGTACACGGTGAAGGACGTGGGGCCGTTTTTGAAAAAGATGACGTCCAAAGCGAAGCGGGAGGTGTGGGTGGTGCTGTTCCAGGAGCCGCCGCAGACGGGGCTGTACCCGTTGTGGCGGATGGTGCATGGGGAGGACAGGCTTAGTCTGCCGTCGCTGCCGGAATTGAGGGAGGTGCTGGGGGAGATGGGGATTGAGGCGACGCACCACCAGCTGCCGCCGCGGGCGTCAGGGGAGACGGTGGGGTCCCGAGAGGAGGCGCATGAGGCGCTGCGGTCGAGGATGTTTGTTACCGAGGGGAGTCCAAAGGATAGGCGGCTGGGGAGGGTTTTGGAGGAGGCATTAGAGGAGGTGGAGGGAGGATGGCGGCTGAAGTGGAGGCGGAGCCTGGCGCCGGTGGTGACGGTGTGGAGGGTGTAGTAGGAGGGGAGTACAGAAGACAAGGGCGAGGGCAGATAAATCGAGCCTCCACGTTGTATGGGGAAATAGCGGTAGTGGAGTGACTCGCCCCTACGTTGAGACCTGATAGGCTGTGACGAAGACGAGAAGGGGCTACAGTCACGGCGATTAGGTCCTTCGACTACGTCCCGACGAGTACATCGGGACTTCGCTCAGGATGACAGGACTTGTTTTATTATCTGTCCTACGAATGTTTAAGCGACGCTTTGGGGAAGGTGTAGGTAGCGATCGTGAGACGCGATGGTGGCAGGCGCATCGTTGAGGTTTCTCGACTACGCTCGAAATGACGCAACGTCCTGCCCTGCAACCCATCAAAAATGAGAAGGGCCCTCCGAATATTCGGAGGGCCCTGGGTGGTTGGGGGTGTGAGGGAGGTTAGGGGACGCCGACGGTGTCGTGGAAGGCTTTGGCGAGTTTTTCGATGCCGCGGCGGATAGAGTCGTCGCTGGGCATACCGAAGCAGAGGCGGATGTAGTTTTTGCCCTTGGCGGGGTCCACGGCCCAGTCCTTGCCCGGGTTGTAGATGACGCCCAGCTTCTTGGCGGCTTCCAGGGGCTTGGTGGTGTCCACGTTCTCGGGGAACTTGATCCAGAGGACCATGCCTCCTCGAGGAGTATAGAACTGGACGTTGGGTCCGAAGTGTTCTTTTAGCGCAGCCACGAGGACGTCGCGCTTGCGCTGGAGCATGTCGCGGACTTCCTCGATATGCTCCTCGTAGTGGCCTTCCAGGTAGTCGGCGACGATCCAGGGAGTGATCATGTTGGTGCCGACGTCGACTTTGGAGGCGACGAGCTGGCTCATGATGTCTTTAGGCGCCACCAGGTAGCCCAGTCTCATGCCGGGAGCCAGGGACTTGGAGAGGGAGCCGATGTGAAGGACCTGGTTGGACTTGTCCAGGGACTTGATGGAGTTTTCCCATTCTCCTTCATAAACAAGGTCTGAATAGCATTCGTCCTCGAAGATGGGGACGCCGTACTTGCCGGCGACTTCCAGCATCTTCTTGCGGCGCTCCATGGGCATGTTGGTGCCTGTGGGGTTCTGGCAGGATGGGATGGTGTAGAGGTACTTGGGGGTGACGCCCTTCTTCTTGAGGTCGGCGAGGATCTTTTCCAGGGCGTCGATTTTCATGCCTTCGTCGTCCATGGGGACGCCAATGACCTTGGCGCCGGCGCGGATGGCGTTGCGCATGGTGCCGGAATAGGTGAACTCTTCGACGAGGACGGTGTCGCCCTGGTCGATGAGGGTGTCGTTGATGAGGAGGATGCACTGGGTGGAGCCGGAGGTTATGAGGATTTCATCGGGGCTGGCGTTGATGCCGCGGTACTTTTTGAGCTTCTTGGACAGATACTCGCGCATAGCCAGGTTGCCCAGAGGGCCGTTGCCGTCGGAGTAGTAGACGGCCAGCTTCTTGCCGTGCTTCCTGAGGACCCGTTCGGCGGATTCGACGAAGTCGTCGACGGGGATGAGGTCGGGGTCGCTGTGGCCGGTGATGAAGTGGTGTTCGTAGATGCCCTCGTAGGTGGCCGCGGGCGGCGGGAGATTTTTGGCGTAAAGCTTTTTGTAGTCAAGGCCCTGGGTGGCCATTGGGAGCGCCTCCTGAAGTTATTGTCGAGAATGCGGGTGCGAGTCGGCCCCATGATAGCACCGCTGGAAAAGGGGTGTCCACTTGACAAATTCAGTGACAAGAACTAATGTGCTGCGCTATGTAGGCAAGCTGCTTTGTTATTGGTTTAGTTAATGTATTCTGCTTACAGTTGCAGGATGCCAGAATGAACAACGTCGCACGGTGGTCCTTCAGGTTCTTATTCTTGAGCGCCGTAACGGCGTCGCTGATCTTCTCTCTTTTTAATGAAGGTACGCTCGCTGTTGAGCCTCAAGCATCTAAGCCAGCCCGGGACACCTCCATGCCGACGGTTACTGTGGAAGTTGATCCGTCAGCTAACGATGGAATAATTACGTCATCGGATGGGAGAGTTCGTGTAACCGTTCCTAAAGGGGCGACTAATGAACCTTTACGTCTCGAACTGACAGCACTGAAGGGTTCGGGAGATGGTTATTGGCGAATAACTAGAGCCTTTGAGATAAACGCGTATGCAAGAACCAGAGGAGATGCCAAGGTTAGCCAATTTGCCAGGGACGTTGAATTTCGATGGAATTTCAGTGACGCCGAAATAGCCGGCCTGGAAACCAGGTCATTAAGGATGTTCTATTTTGATGAAGCGACGGGCCAGTGGGTCACCCTCACTAGCTAAATAGACTGGCAAAGCCACGAAGTGGTCGCGACATCAAACCATTTCAGTATCATTGGTGGCGGAGCTACACCTTCTATTTCAGGCCCAAGTGGAGTATTGGCGTTCCAGGTAGACCTTCATTCTGGAGCCTCTAGGTCGCAGTATCCCATAGAAGTTCCACCGGGTGCTGGCGGCATCCAACCAGATCTGGCTTTGGTGTACAACAGCGCATCTATAGATGAAATGCGAAGTACTAGGGACACAGGTTCGTGGGTCGGTATCGGTTGGAGCCTATCGCTACCCAGAATCACTAACAATCCCAATGCAGGGCAGTTCCTTGAACTCAACGGTGCAGGAGGCCAACTGCTTCAGAAATCCGATGGAAGTTTTGAGACTGCTCCAGCATCTTTCTTCAAAATCACTAGGAATTGGCCCTATTCGTGGCAAGTAGTAGACAGAGTAGGCACGTCCTATGTTTTTGCTACCCAACAGACCTATTACACATTTAATGGCAGTGATTGGACACCCAACTATCTCAGATGGTACGTAAACACCATAACAGATGTGCATGGTAATGAAATGTACATTAGCTATGAGGCGTCTGTGCGTCAATCTTGCAAAGATGGTTATGGCTGTGTGCAGAACGTTCGCTCGGTGTATCCCAAGGACATCTATTACAACAAATTTCAAAATACAGGAATACCAGCCGATGATTACCATGTAAATATTCATTTCAATTTTTCCTATGATGTAAACGATCCCACTGACGGATTTATACGCACCGATAACGTCAGGTCCAACGGCCCCCATAACCCAGCACCAGAAGTGATGGAAGATCGCAGGCTGGATTCCATAGAGGTAAAAGTTGATGGGGTCCTGGTAAGAAAATACGTTTTGCCTATTCGCAGACGGCCCCGCACACACAGGGGGTGGCAGGGAGAATGAAACTTGATGCGATTACTCAGTTTGGAGCCAACGGAACGTCTGCTCTCCCTGCTACCGCTCTCACGTACGTGGATAAGACTTTTGGATACTGGACGCAGTATGAACGAGTGCAGCCGCATACCTGGCCCTATATATCACAGGTGAATAACGATTACGGAGCAACAGTTTCCTATGTTTATGCCGAGATACCCAACGCACCATCAAGCAACTTGTGGTCGCGAATAACCGTTTCAAGTAAAACGATTTCTCCGGGAATCGGGCCAAGTAGAACAACAACTTACACCTATAACGGGGGGCCGTCCTACAACGGGGACTGTATAGGCTCATCAGAGCCGCTGGAATATCGTGGATTCCAGAGAGTAGACGAAGATGACGGCACCGGCGTTTTGGTGCAACACACCTATTATACCTGTGGAGGCCTAATTCAAATTACACATCCGTTAACCGGGGATGTGTCCTGGAAAAACACGAATCAGCTTAAGGGGCATGAGTACGACACATACTGGAGGCGATCTCAACAACTCTACCTGAAGCGGCAATACACTGATTGGAGCTCAGTCACATTGAGCGACAGCGGCTCTCATAGGATTTATCTTGATAATGCCGGTACATATACAGCAGATGGCTCGAATAGCAAGAAGCGATGGACTTGGTATGGCTATGACTCTTATAACAACCAGCGGTGGATAAAGGACTATGGCGATACCTCTTGGGTGCTAGGGAATGACGTCAATACTGGAGATGAAGTAACAACATGGCGGGCCTTTGCCTACAACACCACGGCCAACATCCTAGAGAAGCCATATCGTGAGCGGGTTTATCAGGGCATCAAGGATTCCGATGATGGAACTGGCAATATCCTCTCAATGAACCAATTCTACTATGACGGCAACAATGCTGATGGACAACTTGGAGCCTCACCATCCAAGGGAAATTTAACCCGCACCCAGCAGTTCATCAAAATCGACGGCTCTAGCTCCATCAACACTTATCATGTTTATGATTCCTTTGGGAATCTCTCGGAAGTAACAGACCCTAACGGCAACAAGAGTTTCCTGGATTATCAAGACAATATTTAGCTTAGCCGGAGAACAAATCCTGACGGTATCACTGGCCTGGTTTCCCATTGGCGCTTTTTTGAAGGTAGTGGTGTATTGGCCGCCGACAGCAAAGGGTCTAACACAGGAACCCTAACCAACGGCCCATCCTGGGTGGATGGGAAGTACGGCAAAGCCCTGAGCCTGGATGGCGTAGACGACTCCGTGCAGTTTCCTGCTGTCAACTCCACCCAGGTTATCACGCTTAGTCTGTGGATCAAGTCAAGCAACGCCACTGGCTGGCGCGGCGACGCGGTATACAAGGCCGGGAGCTACACCATTGGCCCTACGGTCACTGGTGGCCTCGACATCAACTTCTCAGTCAACACTACCGTGGCGACGCACGACCTCATCACTACCGTGAATGACCACCAGAACTGGCACCACGTCGTAGGGACCTATGACAGCGCGACGAGTACCCAGAAGATCTATGTGGACGGCGTGCTCAAGAACACCAGAACGACGACTGGGACAGTGGTGTCCAATGGCAACCCCATACAGGTGCTGCTCACAGGGTCCGTTGACGAGGTGCGCATCTATAACCGGGCTCTCACCAGTGCTGAAGTTACGACACTGTATCACAACGGCCTCAGCGAATCGGCTACATGGGAGTTAGGGTCTGGTAGGCCTCTCTCGGAGACAGATGTGAACGGGCAGACCATATCCTTTGAGCACGACACCTTCAAGCGAATAACGAAAGTAATTAAACCTGGCGATTCCTCTGCCAGCCCCAGCGTCACATACAACTACAACTCGTGGGGAACCCTCAACTCCCAGAACCTGGAAACCGTGGTGAAGATAGACGGCAGCAATAGCCTGTGGAGCAAGCAGTACTTTGATGGTATAGGACAAGTTGTACAGATACAGGCCAAAGGTGAGACTGAAGGCGCAACAACATACACCGTCATCCAAGAGACCACGTCCTTCAACACCCAAGGACGTTTGGACAAAAAGTATGTTTCTCAGAAGCTAGACTCGACACAGGTAAGCGGCTATAAAGTCCCGGAGGCATCTTGGAAGTACATTAGCTTTGTATACGATGACTTGGGTGAAGTTTCGACACTGACTAATCCCGATGGCACCACGATCACCTATACACGAGATTACGCCAATGCGCCCTGGCAGGTAACCAGCACCAATGCCAGAGGAGTCAAGAACCGACAGAGTTTCGATGCTAACGGCCGGCTGACCAAGGTTGCCGAATATGACTTTTCGCATAGTATTTACGCCACCGCCAACTATACCTATGACCTGTTGGGCAATCTGACAAAGGTTCAGGACAACAGTAGCAACCTAACTACAATAAGATATGACGCTCTGTCCCGTAAGATTGGCATGTCAGACCCGGATATGGGCAACTGCGGCAATCTGACTACTACCAACCCCAATTCATCTTTCCCCTGGTACAGCGCGCCCTGCTGGAACTACGACTATGACGCCAATGGGAACCTTGCGAGACAGCGGGACGGTAAGACCCAGGATATCTACTTCCAGTACGACGCTTTAAACCGAATGACTTGCAAGTCCACGGCTGCAAGCTGCACCGGCACGATACTGGCCCAATACACCTACGACGACACAGCAAGTGGGAACATGGGCAAGGGCAAGCGCACCGGTATGACTGATGCCTCAGGCTCCATGAATTCCAAGTACGATAGCAGGGGGAGGCTCACCGAAGAAAAACGTACTGTTGATTCCACTATCTATACAACCAGCTTCACCTATGATGGCGCAGACCGCGTCACGACCATCACCTATCCTGACGGCGATGTGGTGACCAATGGCTTCAATGGCGCCGGCCTACCCAGGACGGTTTCCGGCTCGGTTGTTGGCAATTTGGTGACCGAGACCCTCTACAACCCACTGCGACAAATCTCCCAAATTGACCTTGGCAACGGACTTAGAAACGTTTTCCACTATCACGGATTGGACGCTGTGGACGGGGGCGATGCGACGAGCTACTGGGGAAAGCTCTACCGCATTAGAACCTACAAAGTGTCTGACAGCACCGACCGCCTTCATCTGAAGTACTGGTGGGATGCAGGAAGCAACCTCACTCAACGCAAGGACGTTCAAGCCAGTGAGACCGAGACGTTCACCTACGATTTCCTAGATCGGCTGACAGGGGCCAGCGGGCCGTACACTGAGTCCTACGCCTATAACGCTATCGGCAACATTACCAACAAGAATGGGACAAGTTACACCTACGGCTCCTCTAAGCCTCATGCTGTAACCGCAGTGGGGTCTGCAATCTACGCCTATGACGCCAACGGGAACATGACGGACCGAGGGACTCAAGACCTATCCTGGGACGCTGAAAACCGCTTAGCCTCAGTGACAGCGGTGTCTTCTGGTCTCAAGGCCAACTGGCGATTTGAAGAAGGTTCAGGAACAAGCGCTCAAGACAGCACTGGGAATGGCTACACAGGCACCCTAGTTAACGGGCCCACATGGGCAACAGCAGGGAAGGAAGGCAAAGCTCTCTCCTTTGACGGAGTTAACGACAAGGTAACTTACTCGCCGGCCATTGCAGGCCATCCATTCACTGTCTGCCTTTGGGCTAAACAGAACGGCTCTGCTGCCACCAGCATCTGGGGGGGAGGGAGGCACCGATAGCGCCTACCATGTAGCAATACAGTCGACAGGCACACGGTTCAAATTCAGGCAGCGTGGCCTGAATGATACCTTCTACGATGTCCAGGGGCCAGAAAGCGCCAACGACGGGAACTGGCATCACATCTGTGGAGTGAGCGCCTCGGATACAAACCACATCCTTTACATAGACGGCGTACAGGCGGGCAGTAATACCGATAATGTGCCATTTGTAGCTTCTGCTGGACTCACTGGTAGGATAGGTACCCTTTTTGCCCAGGTGGAGGAGACCTACTTCAACGGTAGCATCGATGAAGTGAGGATCTACGAGCGCGCTTTGAGCGCTGCTGAGATTGCCACCATCCACGCCAACGGCTTTGAGACCTACGTCTATGACGGCGACGGGGTGAGGGTGAAGAAGACGGTGGGCGGCACTACCACGGTGTACGTCAACAAGTACTACCAGGTCACGGGTAGCACCGCCACCAAGCACTACTACTTTGGCGGGCAGTTGGTGGCGGTGAAAGAAGGCGCCGCCCTCCGCTACCTCCACACCGACCATCTGGGCTCCTCCAGCGTGCCCACCGATACCAGCGGGGCCAGCGCGGGGAGCCAGACCTACAAGCCCTTTGGCGAGACGCGGGCGAGCAGTGGGACGTTTGGGACGGACAGGAAGTTCACCGGGCAGCGGCTGGACGGGACGGGGCTGTATTTCTACAACGCCCGGTATTACGACGCGGCGTTGGGGAGATTTATTAGCCCTGACCCACTGATTCCGCATAGATACAACCCCCAGGCTTATAACCGGTACTCATACGTATTCAACAACCCTCTTAGATACACAGACCCAACGGGGTACTGCCCATTCTGCGACTTCGTGTCAAATACGTTTCAGGCCGTAGCTTCTGATCCGCTGGCTGTCGCACACGTCGGTTTAGACCATCTAGGCTACGTCCCAGGGCCTTTAGGCATGGCGGCTGATGCCTTAAATGCCGGCCTCTATCTGGCGGAAGGGGACTTTGCTAACGCAGCGCTCTCGGGTGTGGCGATTGTGCCGGTGGCGGGGGATGCGGTGAAAGCGAGCAAGAGCCTTAAACTAGCTGATGACGCCGCTGCTAAAATGAAGGAAGTTCATAAGAGGGGTAAGGCCGGAGAAACCCAGTACGGGGTTGACGATCCTAAAAAGAAAATCGTCTCACTGTCAGGGATGGCTACAAAGCGGTATCCAGACAAGGTCACTGATACAGCTATCCATGAAGTCAAAAATGCTAAGAAGGTGCGCCTAGATAGCCAGCTAAAGGACTACATTCTCTACGCAAAACAGAAAGATATAGACTTTATTCTGGTTGTCAGGCGGAATAGTAAAGTAGACTCAAGCATAGAGAAGTACGCGAAGAAAAATGACGTCAACATTCGTATCCTTTATGAGCTTGAGTAAATAACTTATATGAGCTTTCAAAAGACACGTAAGTGTCCTGAAGGTTACCCAGCGCCTCAGGTACCAGAAAACGAGAAGGAGAAAAAAGTCTACCTTCGTAAGGCGACGGCTGAAGCCAAAGAAGCAGCAGCGCCCCTGCTAAGAGAACTAGCCGATATCGGGGTCAATGTTGAATCTATTTGGGACCTGGTGAATTACAATTTTGACTATCGGCAGGCTGTGCCGATTCTGATTGACTGGCTGCCAAGGATGCAGAATATAAGAGTAAGGGAAGCAATTGTAAGGGCCCTGACGGTAAAGTTTGCTAGTCCCGCGGCTATATACCCTCTCCTAATAGAATTCGAATGCGGTAGTGAGTTTATTAAGTGGGAAGTGGGTAATGCCCTTGCCGAAGTAGCAGATAAGAGTGTGTTCGACGACATCTTAAGACTAGTCAAGGAGCCTCAGCACGGGACGGCGCGCCAAGAGTTGATAATAAGCTTAGGACGCCTGAAAGATAAAAGAGCGATTCCTACCCTTGTTAACCTACTGAGGGATCCAGACGTCCAGGGCCACGCAATAAACGCCCTGCGCCTCTTGAGTGCTACTGAGGCCAGGTCCGCCATAGAGCCCTTCTTGGCCCACGAGAAAGCGTGGATTCGTAGGGAAGCCAAGTCAGCCCTCGGGAAGTTTGACAAGCTAGGGAAAGATTCTTAGCTGTTAAGGGAAGAATTGCTTCCTTATCGAATTCTATGTATCACTGCCTGGATCATGTAATGGTAGAGGGCAAGGCGGTGAAGGTATAAGCGTGGACAGCAATTGAGATTCCTCCTTGATGCGGGAATCCAGGCAGGCTTTTTCTGGGGAAGGAAAGGGAAGGGGCTGAGATAAATTGGTACAATGCCTCCATAGTGTATTCGTTGGGAGGTAGGAGATAGCTATGTGGAACAACATGAAGGTTATTGACGCGGACGCGCACATGCACGAGCCGCAGTATTTGTGGGAGCGGTATGTGGAGCCGGCGTTTAGGGAGCGGGTTCCCAAGGTCATCGGGATGAATGGCATCAATTTTATCTATGAGCCGGACGGGAGGATTATTCCGCACGGGCAGGGGAAGACGGGGCATTCGGCGGCGGCGTATCGATGGATGGAGAAGAAGTACGGGGAGGCGTACCGGCAGTGGTGGTCGCCGGAGATCCGGCTGAAGGATATGGACAAGCACGGGTGGGACGCGCAGGTAATCCTGCCGACGGGCGGGAACGGGAGCTTTGCCGGCGACGCGGCGCTGAAGGACCCGGAGGTGGGAGGCGCGCTGTCGAGGGCGTACCACAACTGGTGCCGGGAGTACTGCGACGCCAACCCCAAGCGGCTGTTTTTCACGGCCATACTGCCCGCCGGCGATGTGGAGATTATGATGGCAGAGGCGCATCGGACGGTGGAGAAGCTGGGAGCGGTGTCGGCGCGGAACCCGCTGCTGCCGGAGGGGAAGTGGCTGCATCATTCGGAGATGGATCCGCTGTGGCAGTTCGCGTCGGAGGCGGACTTTCCGATCACCATTCACGGCGAATATTTGAGGCGGCGTTTTCAGCCCTTCGCGTCGATAAAAGGGAAGGAGCCGGCCTTTGCGGCGCTGGACCATGCAGTGGGGTTTGCCTTCGACAACATGGCGACGCTGGGGCACTTTATCTTCGGCGGGGTGCTGGAGCGGTTTCCCAAGCTGAGGCTTGGGATACTGGAGTCGAACGTGGGGTGGGTGCCTTTCTGGTTGGGGAGGCTGGACGAGCATGCGCACGGGCGGCAGAGCGCGTTTTCGGACGAAGGGTCGATACCGCCGCTGCAGCCCAGCGAGTATTTCAAGCGGCAGTGCATAATGTCGGCGGACGCGGACGAGCCGGGGCTAAAGTACGCGGTGGACTTTCTGGGGGAGGACCATCTGGTGTTCAACACCGACTATCCGCACCCTGACGCGCCAGACCCTGAGAGCGTGAGGCCGGCTTTTGACGCTCAGCCGATAAGCCAGAGCGCGAAGAGGAAGATTTTGTGGGATAACGCGGTGAGGCTGTATGGGCGGAGGATGGGGGTTTAGGGGGGCCGCCAAGGCTGGGGAGCGGAATGCTCTAAGCTGACGCGGTCCTCACAGACACCATCCTTGTTCTCATTCGTAATACCATCCCCTAGCCCCTTCCTGCTGGAAGGGGAGATCTAAAAAGAAGCACCAATTCCCCCTCTATCTCCCCCTTTTCCTCACAGGAAAAGGGGGAGGACCAAATAAGACAACCCATGGCCCCATGATGAAAAAGCTTGGTTGAAAAGGGTGGGGGCGGGTGATAACCTTGCCAGCATCAAGCCCCGCTTAGCCACATTCAGAAAGGCTATTTAGATGGCACTACCAGAAAGAATGAGGTTTGGGATTTTCATGGCGCCTTTCCAGGCGTTGGGAGAGAATCCGACGCTATCTTTGGATCGAAGTCTAGAGTTACTACAGTGGCTAGATTATCTAGGCTATGACGAGGCGTGGGTGGGGGAGCATCACAGCGCGGGGTGGGAGATCATCGCGTCACCGGAGGTGTTCATCGCGACGGCGGCGGAGCGGACGAAACATATAAAGCTGGGGACCGGCGTAGTGAGCCTGCCGTACCACCACCCGCTGATGACGGCAAATCGAATGGTGCTGCTGGACCACCTGACTCGAGGGCGGGCGATGTTCGGGGTGGGACCGGGGGCGCTGGTGTCCGACGCGGTGATGATGGGGATCAACCCACCGACGCAGCGGCCCCGGATGGAGGAGTCGCTGGACGTGATTATGAAGCTGTTCACGTCGACGAAGCCGATTACCCACGAGTCGGACTGGTTTACGCTGAAGGAGGCGCGGCTGCATCTTCGGCCATATACGAAGCCGCACATGCCTATCGCGGTGGCGGCGGTGCAATCGCCGTCGGGGATGATGCTGGCAGGGAAGCATGGGGCGTCGATACTGACTATCAGCGTGCCGGCGGTAGGCACGGGGACAGGGAATAACTCGGGGATGCCGGCGAGGAAGTCGCTGAAGGAGTACTGGAAGATAGCGGAAGAGTCGGCGGCGAAGCACGGGAAGACGGTAAAGCGGGAGGAGTGGCGGCTGGTGGCCCACGCGTTCCTGGCGGAGACCAAGAAGGAGGCCATGGACCGGGCACGCCGTACGGCGGGGGTGTACCAGCGGGAGTATTTCGAGGAGACGCTGGGGAACGCCATCGACTACAAGGGTCCGATCGACGGGATAATCGACTTTTTGGTGGGGACGGGACAGTGGTGCGTCGGGACGCCGGACGATTTGGTGGAGTATATACACCGGCTGGACGAAGAGAGCGGCGGCTTTGGGGGTTTCCTGGTGCAGGGGGCGGAGCTGGGAACGCGGGAGGAGCTGATGCACAGCTATGAGCTTATCGCGCGTTATGTGATGCCGAAGTTTCAGGGGTCGCTGGAGAACCTGGTGGGGTCGAGGAACTGGACGGCGGAGAGGAAGGACCAGTTCCAGGCGCTGCGTCGGAGCGCGCTGACGAAGGCGCAGGAGGATTTCGCGAAGAAACGGTGATGGGAAGAGGGGCTTGTCTATAAAAAGAGAGGTGGTTTTAACGCGACTTCTCCTTTTGTCACGGGATCTATCTTTGTAGCGCCAAACCAGTTTTCACGCCGATCAGATTCTTCGACTGCGTCCCGACGAGTACATCGGGACTTCGCTCAGAATGACAGTTCCCCCTACCAGCCTTCCCCCACAACGTGAAAAAGAAGCTAGGCTAGCGGGTGGCCTTCTATGAGGCGTTTGCCGTAGATTTTGACGGAGTTGTCCCAAAGGATTTTGCGTTTGGAGTCGTCAGAGAGGGGCTGCTCCAGCATCTCTTTGAGGGGAGCGGAGGTGGAGGGCGCGTCGGGGTGCGGATAGTCGGTGTTGAAGACGATGTTGTTGTCGCCGATGTAGTCGACGACGTACTTGATGGAAGGCTCATCGGCGTCGGCGGCGACGGCGCACTGACGGAGGAAGTATTCCTGAGGTGTGTGCTTGAGAGGATGCTCGTCGAACCAGACGGACTGGCGGCCCTCGCAGTACTTCTCGAGGCGGTTGAGCCAGAAAGGTACCCAGCCGGAATTGGATTCCAGGATGAGGAGGCGGAGCGTGGGGTACTTGTCCAGGAGGCCGCCGTAGATGAAGTGGCCGAAGTTGATCATGTTTTCGACGGGGAACTGAATGGCCTGGCTGAGGGCGATGTAGGCGCCGGTGCGCTTGGCGTATCGAGCAGCGGCAGCGGGCTCGCCGCCGGCGCTGGTGTTGCCGTGGACGGAGATGGGGACATCAAGGCCCTGGACGGTGTCGAAGAAGGGGGCGTAGTCGGGGTGGTCGAACTGCTTGTCAGGGATAGCGCGAGGGAGGAAGACCGAGACGGCGCCAAGTTTTTCGACAGTGCGGACGCTCTCTTTCACCATCTCTTTGGGGTGGGTGCCCGGGACTATGGCGGTGAACCTGACGCGCTTTGAGGAGCCGCTGCAAAAGTCGTAGGCCCAGTTGTTGTAGGCGCGGTGGAGGGCGGGGAGGACATCGGTCTCGACGTCGCCCGGAAGGGCGGCGGCGTTGGTGGGAAGGCAGACCTGGATGTCCCAGCCTTCGGTATCCATGTCGATGAGGCGGCTTTCGAGGGTCCAGCCGGCGCGGAAGGCGTGGCCGAACTTGTTCTCCATCTCGGAGTAGAGGGTGTTGGCGCGGACGGCGGAGAAGGGCTTGTTTTCGGCCTTGTAGACTAGGCGCGCCTTGCTGATGATGTCGGTGACGATGGGGCGTCGGTCGTAGAACTCCTTCTCGACGTACTTGTCCCAAATGTTTTTAGGCTCGTAGAAGTGGGCGTCAGCATCGATGACTCGGAAGCCGTTGCGCATAGAACCCTCCTATGAGAATTGTCTTAGGGTACTTGTGAGTTTTCCCAACACAGAATTGAAAAGGATAATCGCACTGTAGTATTAACGCCCGTATCGTGTCCATAGGGTTTTACCCCTCAACCTGCGCCTTCTCCCACAAGGGGAGAAGGAATTTGCTTAGTGCCTGTCAATCCTTTTATCTGCATTCGGCCTCAGTGAGCAGCAGGCCGCTATTGTACCCGGAAGTTGTCGACTTCGGCGTGGTGGATGAGAGGGGACAGCTGGTCAAAGAAGTCGTTAAAGAACTTGCGGGCCTTAGCGTCTTGCATAGCTTTGGTGAAGGAGTCCTCGATTTCTCCCATGCTTTCGGCTTCCATTTCGTGGATGACACGGTCGGTGCGTCCGCTGAGGTAGTCGGTGAGGATGCGGGACTTCAGGGTGAAGCCCATCTTTCTAATCTACTTGTCCTCGTCCTTAAGAAGCTTCACTACAGCGTCGGCTTTGCCGACCCTGGCGATGAATGTGCGGCGATGGACTACAGACATGGCGCGCCTCCTTGGAAGGTTGGGGCAATTATATAAGTAAGTCTTAGGTTACACAAAAGGGCATAAGAACAAGGGAAGAGGGTTGACCACCTAGCCTATCTGATATAAAGCCGTATCGGGATGATAAGCGGACCAGCCGTACCATTCGGAGATGAAGGAGGGGATGAACTGGAGGCTGGCGCCCTCACAGCCCTGGGAGACGCATCGACCCTGGAGGTCCCAGAGGTTGCCGGTGGCCTTGTCTTTAAGCTGTGAAGCGTTAGTCTCTGAAGGAGCAAACTCGAGAACTTTTCCTCCTACCACCCGTGAATAGGCAAGGCCAGTCTTTGCTGAAGCGTCAAAGAAAACGACAATGGGCAGGCTGTTAATTTCGTCATTGAGGATGCCGGCGGCTTTAGAGAGAGCGTCGACCGGGTAGGCTTTGTATTGGCCATTGACTTCGACGCCCACGACCAGGGCGTTGGCCGGCAGGCGCTTGTCGCCGTAGAGGGCTTCGCGGGGGTCAAAGTCGCCGATGGGGAAGCGGCGGTACTGGTTTTTGAAGGTGGTGTTGTTAGAGAGGACCAGGGTGTCTTTGTGGGCTCTCTTCCACTCGCCCCAGGTCATTTGAGGCAGAGCGATGATTTTCATTCGCTGGCCCTGGAGGGGGCCGCGGGTGGCGCGACCGTCCAGGTGGGCCCAGATGGTCCGAGTCTCACGGTCTTGCATAATCAGCACTTCTCTATCGAGGCCGAAGACTTCAAAATTGAGGTGCTGGCCGTTGACTGTGGGGTTGAACCCAACCCCTGAGCTGCACTTAATTCAATACGTTATCAGGACGGGTGAGCCTTGAACCATGTCGTTGGCGATGTGGTGATACCACATCATCATGACGGGGTAGGCGCGGGCCTCGCCGTTCAGTTCCAGACCAAGGACTAGGTCGTCATCGCGTAAGTAGGAGGCGTCGCCGGCTTTGACGAAGGTGGGGCTATAGAGGGGGACGAATTGGGTCTGACGTTTGTAAGCGGGGTCGAGGGTGGGTAGGAGGGTGGGAGTGGGGGAGGGAGGACTGGTGGATGCGATGGTGGTAGGGGAAGATCCTTCGACTACGTCCGAGTACGGACTGCGCTCAGGACTCGCTTCGCTCGGCCCCCGCCCCGATAGCGTAAGGGTGGCGGCAATGGTCGGTGTGGGCGTTTGGGCGGGGGAGGTCTGCGGGGTGAGGGAGGACTCGCCGCCGCAGGCGACGGCTAATAGGAGGAAAAAGAGCCAGAGGGGTTTTTTCACGCGAATATAATACATCGGGACGGTATGGATAGAGCAGAGTGGAGACATGGCATTATTAGGGATATACTCCCCGTAACTTTCTATGGAAAACCCCAAAGGAGGCGAGTATGCCCCTACCGCCAAATCGAGTGGACTATTTGCCGATTGTCGACAGGCCGGTTATCAAGTGGCCGAAGAAGGCGCGGGTAGCCTTTTGGGTGTCGCCGAACGTGGAGCATTACGAGTACCAGCCGATTTACGACGGAGTGCGGAACCCGTGGCCCCGGTCACCGTACCCGGACGCGCGGGAGTACTCCTACTGCGACTACGGGAACCGGGTGGGGTTCTGGCGGATGGTGAAGCTGTTGGACAAGAACAAGATAAAATGCACGGTGTCGCTGAACATGGCGGTGCTGGAGCATTACCCCGAGGTGCGGGACGCCATGGTGGAGCGGGACTGGGACTTCATGTCGCACGGGATATACAACACGGTGTACCTGAACACCTACAGCGAGAAAGAAGAGCGGGAGTTCTATCGAGACAACATAGACACGCTAAAGAAGCAGACGGGGAAGCAGTTGAAGGGGATGCTGGGGCCAGCCATATCGGGCACGGACAGGACGCCGGACCTGATGGCGGAGGCGGGGCTGATTTATCACACGGACTGGATGCATGACGACCAGCCGGTGCCGATAAAGGTGAGGAAGGGGCGGCTGGTGTCGGTGCCGTATTCGGTGGAGACCAACGACGGGATTATCAGCCGCAACTACGCCGACGGGGAGCAGTTCTACAAGATATGCAAGGCGCAGTTCGACGTGCTATATCGAGAGGGAGAGGAGAGCGGGCGGGTGATGTGCGTGGCGATACACCCGTTCCTGACGGGGCAGCCGCACAGGGCCAAGTACGTGGAGAAGGCCTTCGATTACATCATGAGCCACGATGGGGTGTGGCAGGCGACGGCAGACGAGATCGCGGAGTGTTACCTGGATAACTACTACGAGCAGTTTGTGTCGCACGCGGCGCGACTGAACGGGGAGGAAAAATAGCCATGCCAGCAACTCGAGGAAAGGTGGGGATGGACCATCCGCATTATGAGTGGTCGCCGATTATAAATCGGCCGAAGCTGAAGTGGCCTAATGGCGCGAGGGTGGCGCTGGCGGTGGTGGTGAACGTGGAGCATATGGAGTGGAACCCGCCGGAGGGGCATTATCAGGTCGCGGGGCTGTATACCAGGGGACTGCCGGATATTCGGGTGACGTCGCATAGGGAGTATGGGAAGAGGGTGGGGGTATATCGCTTGTTGGACGTGCTGGAGAAGCACGGGATACCGGCGACGGTGTCGATGGATGGATTGACGGCGAAGAACTATCCGTTTTTGGTGAAGCATTGCGTCGAAAGAGGGTGCGAGATTATCGCGCATGGGGTGTCGCTGAGCAGGATGATTACCAGCCAGATGTCGGAGGCGGAGGAGAGGAAGGAGATAAAGGCGTCGATAGATGCTATCAAGGCGGCGACTGGGAAGATGCCGATGGGGTGGTTCGGGCCGGAATACGGGGAGTCGCATCGCACGCCGCAGTTGCTGGCGGAGGCGGGGATTCGGTACGTGTGCGATTGGGTGAACGACGAGCAGCCGTACCCGATGACGACGAAGAAGGGGGAGCTGTACGCGCTGCCGATGAACCTGGACCTGGACGATGACTTCGCGCTGCGGGACAGGAAGTATCCGATGGACGAGTACGCAAAGCTGCTGGTGGATGCTTTCGATACGATGCATAAGGATGGGTTGGAGACTGGGAGGGCGCTGACGCTGAATTTGCACGCGTGGACGAGCGGGCAACCGTTCAGGACGTATTATTTGGACCAGGCGCTGGGCCGTATGATGGGGAAGAGGAGTGTGTGGGCGGCTACGGGAGGGGAGATTATCGAATGGTATAGGAAACAGGGGAAGAAGGGGAGGTGTAGAGAGGGAGGGCGCGGCGACTCGCCCCTACATTAAGGGGTCAGGGTGGAAGTAATGGATGAAGTGTGACAGTGGTCACGGCGATTAGATTCCCTTCGACCAGGCTCAGGGCAGGCTTCGACTGCGTCTCAGAATGACAAAATGGGGGAGGTTATCTGAATGGCGACGAAGACGATGATTAAGGGTGGGTGGGTGATTGGGTGGGGGAAGGAGGGGCATGAGGTGTTGGAGGGTGGGTGCGTGGTGGTGGAGGGGGATAGGATTTCTTTCGTGGGGTGGCCGTCGGACAAGGCGTGTCCGAAGGCTGATAGGACGATTGATGCCGGGGGGAAGCTGGTGACGCCGGGGCTGGTGAACCTGCACTGCATCGCGAACCTGGACGCGCAGGTGTTTCGCATGGACGCGCCGATTAAGGAGGGGAGCGGGTATTCCAAGCCCGAGGCCTGGCTGATGGACCCCAAGGCGCCGAATATATTGTCGGACGAGGACTATCGAGTGAGCGCGCTGTTTAGCGTGGCCACGCTTTTGAAGGCGGGGAGCACGTCGTTTACGGCGGTGACGACGAGCCTGACGAAGCGATGGGATGACGCCGAGGCGGAGCCGGCGGCGCTGGTGGAGGCGTCGGAGAGGCTGGGGGCGAGGGCCTGGGTGGGGCCGTTATTTCGCGAGGCGGTGGACTATACGCGACCTGACGGGACACGTGGAGAGACGTGGGATAGGAAGAAGGGGCAGGCGGCGTTCGACAAGGCGGTGTCGTTTGCCAAGTCGGTACAAAAGAAGAAGCACCCGCTGATCAGCCCGGTGCTGTTCCCGTCGAGGACGGACAAGTGCTCGGACGATTTGCTGAAGGAGACGATTCGGCAGTCGAAGGCGCTGGGCGGGATACACGTGCGAAGCCACTTCTCGGAATATTTGCAGGAGTATCGCGAGTTCAAGTCGAAGCCGGAGAACCGGGACAGGACAATGGTGGAGTGGCTGCGGGACGTGGGGTTTCTGGGCCGGAACGTGTGCCTGACGCACGCTATATACATAGCGGGGCACAGCGACACGGGTATGCCGCCCCACGACGATTTACAAATACTGTCCGAGACTGGCACCAGCGTTGGGCACTGTCCGGTGGTGTTCGGGCGGGGAGGGTCGAGGCTGGAGTCGTTCAGCCGGTATGTGAATGCGGGGGTTAATGTGGGGGTGGGGACGGACACGTTCCCGCCGGACCTGCTGGACGAGATGAGGGTGGGGTCGATCATCGACAAGACGGTGAACAAGCAGCGAGGCACGGGGACGGCGAAACAGTTCTTCGACGCGGCCACGGTATCGGGGGCGAAGGCGCTGGGGAGGGAGGACATTGGGAGGCTAGAGGCGGGATGCCAGGCGGACATAACGATTTGGGACTTCTCGAAGCTGGACGTGGGGCCGGTGGACGACCCGTTGAGGACGCTGGTGCATTTCTGCAACGGTCGTGACGCGGACACGGTGATTGTCGCGGGGAAGACGGTGGTGGAGGGAGGCCGGGTGGCGGGGCTGGACGAGGAGGAGCTGCTGCACAAGGCGCAGAGGGTGTGGGAGAAGTTCAAGTCGGGAATTGTGGGATGGGACTGGGCGAAACGGACGTCGGAGGAGGTGTATCCGTCGGGGCTGCCGAGGAGGGGGAGGAGGTGAAGAAGACTCTTGCGCTGAAGAGGCTGGAGGAGCGATGGCGGGAGTTTGGGGAGTCGTTGGAGGGGCTGCCGGATGCGGCGTTGACGGGTGGGGCTATCGTGGGTGAGTGGACGGCGCGGGACCTTATGGCGCACGTGACGACGTGGGAGGAGGAGACGCTGAAGCTGCTGCCGGTGATACTGAAGGGGCGGCGGACGCCTAAGTATTCGGCGCTTTATGGTGGGGTGGACGCTTTTAACGCGCAGTCGCACGAGAGGAAGTGGGGGATGGAGCTGGAGGAGGTGCGGAGGCAGATGGAGGGGACGCACCGGCGGCTGGTGGGGTATTTGGAAGGGGTGGCGGAGGAGGTGTTTGAGGGGAACGAGCGGTTTGTGCGTCGGCTGCGGCTGGATACGTACGGGCATTATAGGGAACATGCGGAGCATATTAGGGAGTGGCATGAGAGGAGAGGGTCCTAGCGGCCTGGGTACAAACTAGCAAAAAACATGCCCTTAAAAGATGTGATGAAGCGCATGGAATACAAAACGTTGCGTATTGACTAAATACGCAGACCGAAGTAAGGTGCTTTCTCGCGCGTCCTCTTCTAAATGGCGAAAGCGGTTAAGAATTAAGCGGAGGTACCTTGTGAAACGCACCTTACGCGATCGTATAAGTTTCTCAGTATGGGCTCTGGCAGCTTTGTTGGTAAGTATCGGCGTTATTGCAGCTTGCGGAGACGAAAGCACGTCATCGCCGACGGGCGCGCCGCAGGCGACGGCGACTTCCCAGCCCACGAGCACGCCGGTCCCGACTTCGACGCCAACGGCGGCGCCGAAAGTGCCGGTGTCGCCGAGGCTGGAGGTGGCGATGGTAACGCCGGGCAACCAGGTGACTATGTATCATCTGACGTTTTTCAGCGCCGGCAGCGTTCTAAGGCCTATGTATAACTTTCTGATCTGGAACGACGTAAAGAGCGACCAAGAGAAGCCAATGCTGGCGACGGAATGGTCGACATCGCCGGACGCAAAGAGCTGGACGTTTACGCTGCGCAAGGGTGTGCCGTTCCACGACGGCTCCGAGTTCACGTCTAAAGACGTAAGGCGGTCATGGGAGATAATCACGTCGGCCAAGAGCATCGCCACGGGGGCCAGCGACTTTAGAGGCAACATAGGGAGCGCCGACAATATCGACATCAGCGATCCCGGCAAGGTGACTTTTAAGCTAGCTCAACCCTGGCCCGAGTTCAGTTTCGCGGTGTCGGAAGCGTATACGCTGGCGATTTACAAGGCCGACCACTGGGATAAGGTGGGCGAGGAGGGCTACAAGGCCAATCCCATCGGCACCGGGCCGTTTAAATATAAGGAACTGAAGGTGAACGAGCACCTCCTTTACGAGAGGTTTAAGAAGAAGGGCGAGACGCACTGGTGGAAGGTGCCGGAGTTCGACGAGCTGCAGTTCCACTACGTCAACGAAGACGCCACCCGCCTGGCGATGCTGCTGGCGAAGGAGGTCCATATAGCGGACATCTCGCGGACCTTGCTGCCGCAAGCGCAGTCGAGGGGGTTCAAGGTCGCCAACGCGAGTTTGCCGGGGCTTGAGTTCAGGGGCGTCATTGGGGGGGCAGTACTTTGACAAGCCCATGGTAATCAAGGAAGGGGCGAATAAGGGCAAAGAGCATCCAGTATCGCCTACGTTTGATTCTAAAGACCCCTTTAGGAACGCGAATGTCAGGAAAGCGCTGAACCTAGCCGTCGATAGGGAGCAGATAAGGAAGACCTATTTTGGCGATGCGGGCATACCCAGCGCTGTCCAGGGAGTTCCGCCCTATCGGGGAGACCACAAGGGTGACTGGAAGTCCTATGCATACAACCCTCAGGAGGCCAAGAGGCTGCTGACGGAAGCCGGGTATCCTAACGGGTTTGAGTTCAATTTTTACGTGGGGCCGTGGACGGGTCTAAGCGAGGCGCCAGATATAGCCGAGGTGCTGGTGGGATATTGGAAAGCCATAGGGTTGAACCCGAAACTTGTGCCTGAGGAGACAAGTGTAACAATTCCAAAGGCGAGGGCTAGAGAGCTAGGTAAATCTATGACCATCTGGCAGGGGTCCATCAACACCTACCAACAGCACATGCTCTTCCTAGTGAGCAAGGTAACGGGTGCCCCTGGATACATATGGGAGTATGAGGAGCTGGACAACATGTACATTGAGCTTACCAAGGCTACGGACCCCAAGGAGAGGCTGCGAATTACTCAGCAGATGGGCGACTACGTTTACAATAACTACTTGAGTCTGCCCATGTTCTTTGTGGTGCCGCAGATAGCTTTTGACCCTGCGGTCTTGAAGGACTACAGCGTGAACTACAGGAACTTTGGGCCTGTGAACCACCACGAATTCTCGGAGCCAATTTACAAGTAGCCCACTGTTTCGAGGGGAACCTTCAGGGCGACGGCTTTAGCCGTCGCCCTGGTTTTTGTGTATCGTCTCGTAAATTTAGATACTATGAGTAATAGGTACTCTGAGTTAACTTCTTATGAATAAAAGGCCGCATGTAGTAATCATCGGGGCGGGGTTTGGGGGGTTGTGGGCGGCGCGTGGGCTGGCGGGGAAGGCGGTGGACGCGACAATTATCGACAGGAACAACTACCACACCTTCTTTCCGCTGTTGTACCAGGTGGGAGCCGCGGAACTGGAGCCGGAGGATATCGCGTATCCGGTGAGAAGCGCGGTGAGGGGACATCACAACGTGCGGTTTATGCTGGGGGATGTGAGCAGGGTAGACCTGGCGGGGAAGAGGGTAGAGGCGGCGGGGCACTGGATGGAGTATGACTACCTGATAGTGGCGACGGGAAGCCGCACTAGTTTCTTTGGGGTGCCGGGGGCGCAGGAGTACGCGTACCCGCTGAGGACGCTGGACGATGGGATAGCGCTTCGGAACCACATTTTGCGATGTTTTGAGAAGGCGTCGCATGAAGCTAACGAGGAGGCTCGGCGGGCGCTGCTGACGTTTGTCATCGTTGGAGGGGGGCCGACGGGGGTGGAGTTTGCGGGGGCGCTGTCGGAGCTTATTTACAGGCCGTTGAGGAAGGACTATCTAGGGTTGGATTTCGGGGAGGTCAAGGTGGCGCTGGCGGAGGCGTCGGACAGCCTGCTGTCGGCGTTTCCGCCGAAGATGCAAGCATACGCGCTGAAGCGGCTGCGACGGATTGGGGTGGAGGTGAGGTTGGGGTCGGTGGTGGCTGAGGTGTCGTCGGAGTGCGTAAGGCTGAAAGATAGGAGTGACGTGGCGACCCGGACGGTGGCGTGGACGGCGGGGGTGCAGGGGGATGTGGTGGTGAAGGAGTGGGGTCTGCCGGTGGGCAGGGGGAACCGGGTGACAGTGGAGCCAACGCTGCAGGTACAGGGGCAGTCGCAGGTGTACGCGGTGGGGGATGGGGCGATGGTGGGGGATGGGAAGTCGCTGCCCATGGTGGCGCCGGTGGCGATGCAGCAGGGGACGAGGGCGTCGGAGAATATTTTGCGGCAGGTGGAGGGGAAGGCGCCGGAGGCGTTCGAGTACAAGGACGCGGGGTCGATGGCGGTGATAGGGCGGAACGCGGCGGTGGCGAATTTGTACAACCGGTGGCAGTTCACGGGGTTTGCGGCGTGGGTGATATGGCTGGGGGTGCATCTGTTCAAGCTGATTGGGTTCAGGAACCGGCTGGTGGTGCTGACGAGCTGGGCGTGGGACTATCTGTTTTTCGAGCGGGTGGTGAGGTTGATTTTGCCGAGCGTGGAGGGGAGGGGGACACCTCCGCCCCGCCCCGACCCACCATCCTAACCTTCCCCCTCAAGGGGGGGAGGGACCAAGAGGGGGAGGCACTGCCCTTCCCACGCTGGTGGCAGGTGGTAGTGATAGAGGGTTGTATCTCTAGGGTTTCACCCTCTCTTCTGTTCTCTCCCATCAAGGGGGAGAAGGTAAAAAGCGGACTGACCTAGTTAGTGTCAGTGGAAACTGGGTTGCGGTAATAACAGATTCCTCGACTACGTCTCAGAATGACAAAAAGAGGCGCGGGTTGGCGAGGTGGGATGTGATGGTAGCGGACGGCGCGTTGAGGTTTCTCGACTACCCCATTCGGATACGTCCGAGTACAGACTTCGCTCAGGGCTAAAGGCTCATCGAAATGACGTAACACCACACCAAGCCACCCACCACCGAGGGAAGGGACTGGAATCCAGCTTCCGCTGGAATGACGAATCAGCAGTGAATTAGACGCGGTCGTATTTGGAGAGGCTGCGGAGTTCTTTGGGAGGGGTCATTTTGGAGCCGCGGATGGTGAAGGAGACTTCCGAGACGTAGAGGGAGCCGTGGGAGTCCACGGCGATGCCGTGGGGGGCGATGAACTGGCCGGGGCCTTCGCCTTCCTCGGGCGTGCCGAATCGGCATACTAGCTGGCCTTTGAGGCTGTAGATGGAGACTCGGTGGCCAAGGCCGGGGGCGTCGTCGACGCCGGCCATACCGTTGAGCTCGCCGACGTAGATGTGGTCTTTCCAGAGGACCATGGCGTCGGGCCGGTGGATGTTGTTCCACATGGTGACGAACTTGCCCTGGGGTGTGAAGACCTGGATTCGATGGGCCTCGCGGTCGACGACATAGACGTTGTCACGCTCGTCGATGGCGATGTTGTGGGGGCGGATGAACTGGCCGGCGTCGATGCCGGGCTCGCCCCAGGAGAACTTGTACTTGCCCTGGCTGGTATAGACGTGGATGCGGGAGTTGCCGTAGCCGTCGGAGACGTAGATGTCGCCGTTGGAGGGCATGATGGCCGCGGAGGTGGGGCGGTTGAAGGGCTGGCCGCTCCACTTGGGTGAAGGATGGTCGCGCCGGCCTAGCTCCAGGAGCTTTTTGCCGTCGGGGGAGAGCTTCTGGATGGTGTGGATGCCGTCGTCGGCGACGAGGAGGGAGTCGTCGTGGGCGATGTAGAGGCCGTGGGTGCGGCTGCTGAAGAGGCCTTTGCCTATGGTGCGGAGGTATTTGCCCTGTCGGTCGAAAACGACGATGGGGTGGTCGCCGCGGGTGAGGACGTAGATGTTGTCGTGGGAGTCGACGGCGACGCCGGGGCATTCCAGGAGCTTGAGGCCGGCGGGGAGTTTGGGCCAGGCGGCGACGTGGGTGAAGCTGAATCCTTTGGTACCGAAGGTGGCGGGCATGGGGGGCCTCCTGGGGAGGAGATGTGGGGGGATTGTAGCACTAGGGATGGGAGGGAGAAAGAAGCGGACATTAGGAGGGAGGAGGTTGGTTAGAGGCTGGCGGTGGGCATAGACCCTTCGCGGGGCTCAGGATGACAGGACCCTTTTTATTACCTACCCTCAGAATGTTTAGCCAACGCTTTGGGGAGGGCGCATCTGGCTGTATGGAGTGTAATGGTGGCAGGCGGATTGTTGAGGTTTCTCGACTGCGCTCGAAATGACGGAAAGAGAGTGGCCCGCCGAGTACTCGGCGGGCCACTGGGCTTAATGGGGATGGGGATTACTTGGACTTTTTGACGCGCTGGAGGGCGCGGCCCAGGCGCTGGCCGATGGCCTCCAGTTGGTCCAGGGAGGCGTTGGAGAAGGCCATGCGGCCGTGGGTCTTGTCGGTGGACTTGTCGAGGTAGAACTCTTTGCCGGCGGTGTAGAGGAGGCCTTCCTTGGCGGACTCGCGGAGGACGTCCTCGGTGGCGGCGTTGGGGGTCTCGAACCAGAGGAAGAAGCCGCCGGTGGGCTTGTTGAACTTGACCTGGGGGCCGCAGTTTTCCAGCAGGGAGGTGGCGAGGGTTTCGTTCTTCTTGGCGTAGACGGCGCGCACCTTCTTGATGTGGGGTTCCAGCTTGCCGGAGCCGATGTAGGCGTCCAGCATGTGGATGAGGAGGGGGCTGGTGCCCATGTCGAAGCGGACGCGGCCCATGGCGTCGATGTAGTCCTTGGGGGCCTGGACCCAGCCGGCGCGGAGGCCGGTGGCGATGACTTTGCTGAAGGTGCCTAGCTTGAGGACGCCCTGTCCGCCGGCCATGGCGTACATGGAGGGCGGAACGGGGTCGTCGAAGTAAAGCTCGGAGTAAGTGCAGTCCTCGACGATAAGGATTTCGTTCTCGGCGCACATCTTGATGAGCTCGGCGCGGCGGTCTTCAGGGAGGACGGTAGCGGTGGGGTTCTGGTAGTCGGGGGTGACGTAGAGCATTTTGACGCGCTTGCCCTGCTTCTGGGCCTTCTTGATGGCGGACTCGACGGCGTCGGGGTTGATGCCCTGGTCGTCGACCTCAGCGCCGACGACATTAGCCATGTGGCCCTGGATGGCGCGGGTGGTGCCGGAGTAGTTGGGGTCTTCGATGATGACGACGTCGCCGGGGTTGATGAAGGCCTGGGCGATGTTGTCGAGGCAGCCTGAGCCGCCGTTGTGGATGATGACGTTTTCGGGCTTGACGGGGAGGCCGTCCAGCCTGGTCTGACGCTGGGCGACGATGTTGCGGAGGCCGTCGAAGCCCATGACGCCGCCGTACTTGAGGGCGTCGGAGGGTTTTTGGACAAGGACCTTCTGGAAGGCTTCCATGATGTCTTTGGAGGGGAGGGTGGGGGAGTCGGGGATGCCGCCGGCGGCGATGATGGGGTTGGGGTGGTCGATTTTCCAGCCGGCGCCCGCGGCGGTGGCGCTGCCCGCGCCGATGGTGCGGGCGGAGTCGGAGAAGATATTGTTCATGTTAACGTTTTGCCACTTCTTGGCGGCTTCCTTCGGGTTGTTGGCTTTTTGCGGCATTTTTATCCCCTTTCGTGTCCTCTGGAGAGGAGGTTTATGTTTTAGGCAAGGCTGTTAGAGTTCGTAAGAGTCTATCATATTGGGGGTGAGTTGTAAGGGGAGAGTCTGATCCCTCCGCTGAAGCGCTCTAACATGAAAAGCCGGCCTTGTTCATAATCGGGATACCATCCCCTGGCCCCTTCCCCGACTGCATCGGGACTGAGTACAGCCTGCTGGAAGGGGAAGGGAAAATAAGGACCACCTCATCATCCCCCTTCGACAAGCTCAGGGCAGGCTCTATCCCCCTTTTCTCCTTTGCAATAGGAGAAGAGGGAGCACCAGAGGGGAAGGGCCAGAGGAAGCGTGGATTGTCGAAATATGGGCGCCGCTGAACGGATGACACGCTCAGGATTTCTTCAGCGAGCCTTTCGTGTGTCGAGATGGGTGCGTGCGGATGCGCGGGGGTAACTGGGGCAGGGAAGGGTAGGATGGGTGGAGGAGAGGCGGCCGGGGGTTAGGCGGCAATTTGCTGCTGCTGGACGGCTTCTGCGTATTGTTCAAGACCGGCGGATTTTTTGGCTTTGATTTCTATGAGGAGGCCGCACTGGAGGCACTGGAGGTAGGGGCCGTAGATGTCACCGTTGAGAAATAGGTCGCCGCGGCACTTTTTGCAGGTCTTGAGGTAGATAGCCATTGGGGGGATTTACTCCTTCTAAAGTAGGATTTTGCAGCCAATTGCTGTGCCTAGCCGGGATACCATCCCCTTAATCCCCTTTCCCGACTGCATCGGGACTAAGTACAGCCTGCTGGAAGGGGAAGGGAAAATATTTACCACAACCCCCTCCTTCGGTCCGCTGGAGGCGGACTCAGGACGGTCCGATTGCATCGGACTCCGCGATATATGCTTAAAGGTAGCGGAGCGTCTAACTCCCCCTTCGTCCTTCGGGGGATACTCGGGACAGGCTCTTTCAGGCCGAAGGGGGAGAACCAGACCGAACAACTCAGGCCACTGTTAATCCAAGGATGCATTAGTTCAGGCTCACGTGGTATGCGGGGCGTTTGAAGGCTTCACGCATGCCTTTGAGGGCTACGCGCTGGGTCTCCCGGATGGCGCCGATACGTTTTCCCATGATGGAGCCGACCTCTCGATAGGTGAGGCCGGCGCCGAACCGGAGGGCGAGGACTTTGCGCTGGTTGTTGGTGAGGCTGGAGAAGGCGGAGCGGACGGCTTCTTAGGAAGGCATGAAAAGGAAGGCCCCCTGGTTTTGGCCAGGGGGCAAGGTTTTTGTTGGTAGCGGGGGTTGGACTCGAACCAACGACCTTCGGGTTATGAGCCCGACGAGCTGCCACTGCTCCACCCCGCGTAACTATTGGTGCGGTTATGAGCCCGATCCGCCTGCGGCGGACCACTGCTCCACCCCGAGTCGATTGTTAAGAGTGCGGCGAAGTCCTAGTTGGACTAGTTGATGCTACACCCTGAGGAGGGAATTAACAAGAGAAAAGTTTTTAGTTTGCGGCTTTTAGCGTGGGTCAAGTCTGTCGGCTGATTAGTACCGGTAAGCTTAAAGCATTGCTGCTCTTCCACCTCCGGCCTATCAAGCAGGTAGTCTTCCTGCTGCCTTACCTCCCGGCAAGCCGGGAGAGGGAAGCCTAATCTTGGAGAGGGCTTCGCGCTTAGATGCCTTCAGCGCTTATCCACACCGCACATGGCTACCCAGCAATGCTCCTGGCGGAACAACTGGCACACCATAGGTGCGTTCCTTCTGGTCCTCTCGTACTAAGAAGAAAACTCCTCAAGCTTCCTCCGCCCACTGCGGATAGAGACCGAACTGTCTCACGACGTTCTGAACCCAACTCACGTACCCCTTTAACCGGCGAACAGCCGGACCCTTGGGACCTCCTTCAGCCCCAGGATGGGATGAGCCGACATCGAGGTGCCAAACCTTGCCGTCGATGTGAACTCTTGGGCAAGATAAGCCTGTTATCCCCGGAGTAGCTTTTATCCGTTAAGCCACGGCCTTTCCACGAAGAGCCGTAGGATCACTTTGCCCGACTTTCGTCTCTGCTTGGCTTGTAAGCCTCACAGTCAAGCTCCCTTATGCCAATGCACTCGTAGGACGATTTCCATCCGTCCTGAGGGAACCTTTGGACGCCTCCGTTACAATTTGGGAGGCAGCCGCCCCAGCTAAACTGACCACCAAGCAATGTCCCCTAGTTTTGCTAGGGTTAGAACCAGGACCACAGAAGAGTGGTATTTCAACGGCGGCTCCATCCGGACTGGCGTCCGGACTTCCAAGCCTCCCACCTATTCTACACATCCATGCTCCCAGACCAATGCCAGGATACAGTAAAGCTTCACGGGGTCTTTTTGTCCTGCAGTGGGTCGCTGGCATCTTCACCAGCTCTGCAATTTCACCGGGCCCTCCGCCGAGACAGCGGCCAAGTCGTTACGCTATTCATGCAGGTCGGAACTTACCCGACAAGGGGCTTCGCTACCTTAGGACCGTTAGAGTTACGGCCGCCGTTCACTGGGGCTTCAGTTCAGGGCTTTGACACCCCTCCCCTTAACCTTCCAGCACTGGGCAAGCGTCGGCTCCTATACTTAGGGTTACCCCTTAGCAGAAACCTGTGTTTTTGTTAAACAGTCGCCCGGCCATCTTATCTGCGGCCCCAGGGAGCTTTTGCGCGCGAGGCGCATGGCTCCCCGGGACGCCCCTTATCCCGAAGTTACGGGGCTCTTTTGCCTAGTTCCTTAGCGGAGGTTCGCCCGAACGCCTTGGGACATTTATCCCGGTCCACCAGTGTCGGTTTTCGGTACGGACACCCCTCTTCCTAACCGCGAGGCTTTTCTTGTCGGCATGGGATTGGCAGGATTTCCGTCCACCGAAGCGGACGAATTTCCTAGCCCCTCAGCTCGTAACGCCGGAGCGGATTTGCCTGCTCCGGCATGGCCTACGGGCCAGGACGCACCATGTCCAATGGGTGCGCCCTGCCTACCCTTCCGCGCCCCCCCTCGGTTTACGACGGAAGAACGGTGGTGTAGGAATATTAACCTACTGTCCATCATCTTTGGCTTTCGCCTACAACTTAGGACCGACTAACCCTACGCCGATAAGCGTTGCGTAGGAAACCTTGGACTTGCGGCGTCAAGGATTCTCACCCTGATTAACGCTACTCATTCCAGGATTCTCACTTCCCCCTGCTCCACCAGGCCTTACGGCCTAGCTTTACTGCTGGAGGAACGCTCCCCTACCTATCAGACCGATTAATTCGGTCTGATACCACAGCTTCGGTGGCAAGCTTAAGCCCCGTTACATTTTCCGCGCGGGACCCCTCGACCAGTGAGCTGTTACGCACTCTTCAAAGGATGGCTGCTTCTAAGCCAACCTCCTGGCTGTCTGGGGAACCCTACCTCGTTTCACACTTAGCTTGCTCTTAGGGACCTTAGCTGGTGGTCTGGGCTGTTTCCCTTTTGACCCGCAATCTTATTACCGCGAGTCTCACTCCCAGAGAACGGATAGACGGCATTGGCGGTTTGGTTGGGTTTGGTAAGCTCACGCCCCCTAGCCCATCCAGTGCCCTACCTCCGTCCACCTATAGTCTGAGGCTGCACCTAAATGCATTTCGGGGAGAACTAGCTATCACCAGATTCGTTTGGCATTTCACCTCTACCCACAGCTCATCCTGAGCTTTTGTACTAGCAATAGGTTCGGGCCTCCAGTGCACGTTAATGCACCTTCACCCTGGCCATGGGTAGATCATCTGGTTTCGAGTCTGCTCCTTGGGACTGGTCGCTCTATTCGAACTCGCTTTCGCTACGGCTACAGGACTCCAGTCCCTTAACCTTGCCCCACGAAGCAACTCCCTGGATCATTCTTCAATAGGCACGCCACCATCCCTCTTACGAGAGACTGTGACATTCTGTAAGCTTACGGTTTCAGGTCTATTTCACTCCCCTTCCGGGGTGCTTTTCACCTTTCCCTCACGGTACTGGTTCGCTATCGGTAGCCAAGGGTATTTAGCCTTGGAAGGTGGTCCCCCCAGATTCCCACGGGATTTCCCGTGTCCCGTGGTACTCAGGAAAACGCGAGGAGTCCCATCCCTTTGGCCTACGGGGCTATCACCCGCTATGGCAGTCCGTTCCAGGGACTTTCAGCTAGGAGTGGGATTTGTAACTCCTTGAGGAGGCTGAGGCCTCCTCCCACGTTTCCTACAACACCTCTGAGACATAGGCCCTCAGGCCACTAAGTCCCGGAGGTTTGGGCTATTCCCGTTTCGTTCGCCACTACTAAGGGAATCTCTTTCGATTTATTTTCCTCGAGGTACTGAGATGTTTCAGTTCCCCCGCTTACCTCTCCGATTTGCATCGGAGCAATGCGGCTCAACACCGCATTAGGTTTGCCCATTCGGGTATCCCCGGCTATGCCTGTTAGACGGCTCACCGGGGCTTATCGCAGTCTTGCCGCGCCCTTCATCGGCCCTTGGCTCCAAGGCATCCACCGTAAGCCCTTAGTAACTTGACCCACGCTAGAAGCCACAAACTAAAAACTTATTCTCTTGTTAAAGTGCAAAAATAAGGGCGGCTCAGTTGCCCAAGCCGCCGCTTAGGTGTCTTGAGACCTTTGTTACCGCTATGAACTGTTATGCAGTTGTTTCATTAGCCCTCGTATTATATAGGCCTGCGCAGAGTGCGTCAAGGGTTTTTAAACTTATTTTGAAAAGTGCTCAGGCACTGGTTTACAGCTTCGTTGTCACTGGGGGGGGCGCGTTGCTATACTCGCTGGCTAGAGTTTTGCCGCCAGCGGGAGTGGGCCTGTCCGTTAGATATGAAGTATAGATATGAAGTATAGATCGGTTACTGTTGAAGCGCCGGCGACGACGGCGAACCTGGGCCCCGCGTTTGATGCCATGGGCGTTGCCCTGGACATCTGGAACTGGCTAACGATGGAGGCCGGCGGCGAGTCCCGGGTGGAGGTGGAAGGCCAGGGGTCGGGAGAGCTGCCAAAGGGACGCGAGAATGTGGTGTACGCAGCAGCGCTGCGTCTGTTTAGGGAGGCGGGTGTTGAGGCGCCGCCGCTGAGGATTAGGTGCCGCAACAAGATTCCGTTGAAGAGGGGGTTAGGGAGCAGCTCCGCCGCCATTGTGGGCGGACTGGTAGGGGCCAACGCGCTGCTGGGGAATCCGGTGTCGCAGGAGAGGATGCTGGCGCTGGCGGTGGAGATGGAGGGGCATCCGGACAACGTTACCCCGGCATTGCTGGGCGGCGCGCAGATTGTAGTGACCGATGGGAACAAGCTAGTGACTTCGCCGGTGAGGATGCCGACGGACTTAAAGGTTGTGTTGTACGTGCCCAACGGGACAATATCGACGGCCGAGGCGCGAAAGGCGCTGCCCAAGCAGGTAAGCCGCGAGGACGCGGTATTTAATCTGGGGCGGGCGGCCTTGCTGGTGAACGCGCTGGCGTCCGACAGGCCGCAGGATCTAAGGGCGGCCACGGAGGACCGGCTGCATCAGCCGTATCGAGAGCATTTATTTCCAGCGATGAAGGTGATTATTCGCGACGCGTTGAAGGCGGGAGCTTTGGGGGCGTTTGTGTCGGGGAGCGGGCCGACGGTGCTGGCGCTGGCGCGAGGCCGCGAGATGAGCATAGCGTATGAGATGGCGGAGGGGGCGCGGAAGGCCAACGCGCCGGGGGAGACGGTTATCACCAGGCCTACCGAGAAGGGCGCGCATATAATTGAGGCTGCGTAGGGGATGGCGCTGGTTGGCCTAATACAGTCGAGGAATAAAACGGCAGTGGAAAGTTGCCTTAACAAAGGACCGTTTAGCCAGGGTTTCCCCCTCATCTCGCCACGGCGAGTCTTCGACCTGCACCTTCTCCCATCAAGGGAGAAGGAGTTTCTTGGTACTACACGAGTTTTTACTTACCACAAGGCTCAATTAGCCCTAGGCGTTCAAGGAGTGGGATAGACATGGCGTTGGTCGTCCAGAAATATGGGGGGAGTTCGGTATCGGACGCGGCCAAGATCAAGAGGGTGGCGGAGCGCATCGCGGCCGTTAAGGATTCGGGCAAGAGGGTGGTGGCGGTGGTGTCGGCCATGGGGGACACCACGGACGACCTGATAAAGCTGGCGAGCCAGGTGTCCTCTAGGCCGGAGCCGAGGGAGCTGGACCTCTTACTGTCATCGGGAGAGGTAGTGTCATGCACGCTGATGGCCATGGCGCTGCGGTCCATGGGGCACAGCGCTATATCGCTGACGGGAATGCAGGCTGGGATACATACTGATACCACCTATGGGAGGGCGCGTATAAGTCGGGTGGATACCAGCAGGGCGCTGAGGGAGTTGGAGCAGGGCAAGATTGTGGTGGTGGCGGGGTTTCAGGGGTTCACCGAGGATATGGACGTGACGACCCTGGGCCGCGGCGGCTCCGACACGACGGCGGTGGCGCTGGCGGCGGCGCTGAAGGCGGAGCGGTGCGAGGTGTATACAGACGTCGAAGGCATATACACGGCGGACCCCCGGATAGTAAAGGGAGCGCGGAAGCTCAAGGAGATAACATTTGAGGAGATGCTGGAGCTGGCGGCTTACGGGGCGAAAATGCATCCCCGTTCGATTGAACTGGGTTGGGTCTATAATGTGCCAATCTACGTCGCGTCCACGTTTTCGGACGCGCCCGGCACTTTGATTCATGGAGATGCAGCTATGATGGAGCATCGTGTAAAGGTTACGGGGGTGGCCTACGACAGGAATGTGGCTAAGGTCACGGTACAGGGTGTGCCGGACAGGCCCGGCGTGGCGGCGGGCATTCTGGAGCCGCTGGCAGAGGTAGGAATTAGCGTGGATACGATTGTGCAGAACGCGGGCCGTGACAACCGTTCCGACTTTAGCTTCACAGTGGCCCGCACGGACCTCGCCGAGGCGGTGAGACTCGTGAAGCCGGTGGCGCAGCGGCTGGGAGCGTCGGAGGTGCTGACAGACGGGACGCTGAGCAAGGTCAGCATTGTAGGGGCGGGAATGTACAACACGCCCGGCTATGCTTCCAGGATGTTTCGGGCGCTGGCGGACTCAGGGGTGAACATTGAGATGATTACAACGTCGGAGATACGTATCACATGCATAGTGTCGGAGAAGAAGCTGGAGGACGCCGTCAGGGAGCTGCACAAGGCGTTTAACCTAGAGGCGTCTTAATGGCCTTGGGGGAGACCACTCAGCCGCCCTGGCTTTCCATAATTATTCCCGCTTATAACGAGGAGTCCAGGATTGGGCAGACGCTGGAATTGGTCACGGCGTATTTGAGGGGGCAGAAGTATTCCTGGGAGGTGCTGGTAGCGAACGATGGGAGCGCGGATGGGACGGCGGAGATTGTGAAAGGGGTGGGAAGCAAGTGGACGAGGGTGAGACTGCTGGACTTGAGACACGGCGGCAAGGGGTGGGCGGTGAGGAACGGGATGCTGCAGGCGAGGGGGCGGCTCAGGTTTTTGTGCGACGCGGACCTATCTATGCCGATTGAGCATATCGAGCGTTTCATGTCGGAGGAGGGGAGCAGGTGGGATGTGGTCATCGGGTCCAGGGAGGCGCCGGGGGCGAGGCGGATTGGGGAACCGTGGGGTCGGCACCTGATGGGCCGGATATTCAACACCCTGACGCGGCTTCTGGCAGCGCCCGGGATTAAGGACACCCAGTGCGGTTTCAAGCTGTTCAAGGACTATGCGGCGGAGCGTCTGTTCAGTTTGCAGCGGCTGGAGGGGTTTGGGTTTGACGCGGAGGTGCTGTTCCTGGCAAGGAAGCTAGGCTACAGCGTGGGGGAGGTGGGTATAGACTGGCGTTATCAGACTCGGAGCAAGGTGAGCCCGGTAAGGGACTCGCTCAGGATGGTGGCGGACCTGTTCAATGTGCGGTGGGCTTACCGGCGGGGCGTGTATAAGGACAAAGAGCAGCCCCAGTAAGAGACTAGGCTGGTAGGCTGAAAAAGCGGCTCCGCCTAGGGTATTGCTGGGAATACCGGCAGGCTGCTGGGACTTTTTCAGTAAATTGAGTCAAAAGGGACTTGACCAATTCCGCATCTTAATGTAAGTGTTAGTTATTGGCCGTATAACCTGTGAGAGAAAGGGGATGGGGGTAGCTATACCATGTCCATGGAACTGGCACACTCAATTGACGCAACGAAACTGCGTCGGGACAAGTCTAAGGAGGCGGTGCAGCTGGCGCTGGAAGGCAAGTGGCGCGAGGCTATCAACGTAAACAAGGATATCCTTTATTACTACCCTGAGGACGTGGAGAGCCTGAACCGGCTAGGGAAGGCCCACCTGGAAGTGGGCGAGTACCCGCAGGCCAAAGAGGCGTTTCAGAAGGCGCTGTCGATATCGCCGCACAACACCATCGCCAAAAAGAACGTGGCGAGGATAGCGCAGATGCCGCGGGGGGTGTCGTCGGCGCAGGAGGGCCGGAAGGTGGCGCCGAAGCTCTTTCTGGAGGAGAGCGGGAAGTCCGGGGTAACCTCCTTGCGCAGCCTAAGCTCCGCGAAGGTGCTGGCGGCCGCCGCCGCCGGCGACCCGGTGGAGCTTCAGGCTTCGGGGAACACGCTGTGCGCCAGGGGGAAGGACGGGCAGGCGCTGGGGCATGTGGAGACGAAGCTGGGGACGCGGCTGATGCACTTGATGAAGCAGGGGAACAGGTATGACGCGGCTATTTTGAGCGTAGACCCCGGGAAGGTATCGATTATTATTCGAGAGACGTACCACCACCCGTCGCTGATGGGGGTACAGTCGTTCCCGGCGACGGGGTCTGAGGAGTATCCAAGCTACGTCCGCGAAGCCGCGGTCAGCTACGACATTGAAAGCGAGCCTGACGACGAGCCGGAGGCGGACCCGATGTCCATGTGGACGGAGGACGGGGAGGAGGCGCCGGAGCCGATGCCGCGCCGCAGTTCCCGCTCGAAGGCGATGAGCGAGGAGGAGGAAGAAGAGGATGTGGAAGAGGAGGAAGAGTAGAGAGGAGTAATGCCAAGATAACCAATTCCTCTTTAACTTCCCCCTCGATTGGTATAAGTACTTAGGATTCAAACGGTTTAGTGAGACCAACCTGACAGCGAGAGAGATAACTGTGCTAGGCTCATGTGGACATCACCACTTGTGGTTCTCGCTAAAGCTCGCTGAAAACCCACAGTCAGCCGTGAGGATCGGCTAGACAACAGTCCCTCGATGAGGACATGGTCAACCCAAACCCGTGGAGAGAAGCCTACTCTTCTCTCATTAGTTCTCCCGGTTTCTATCCGCTACGCCCGTTGAAACCAGCCGGAGTTGAAACTTATGACAAATAGCGCAAACATTCTGGAAAGGGACAGACGGTTCAAGGCAGTCCGGGAGGCCATGGTCGACGAAGGACTTGTTGGTCTAATAATTGCGGGCCATGGCAGTAACTTCGGGCGGGGCTATATCCGCTACTTTGCAGATGTTCACATATGGGAGGACATCAGCTTAATATTCATACCTTTGGATGGCGATCCTGTGCACGTTCACGTCACATATTCCTTGCCTTCCATGCCTGACACACTCTGGATTCCCGACTTCCGCCAATGGCCCGAACCAGAGAAAGAGCTAGTTAAGGCCATTAGGGATAAGGGAGTCACTAATGGCAACTTAGGAATAGCAGGGTTCAAAAAGAGGTTTGCGATGGGCGTTTATGAAGCGCTCAAGGAAGGCATGCATGGCATAAAATTTGTCAATGCCGACAGGTTAGTTGACCGGATAAGAGCGTTGAAGAGTGACTTTGAGATCCAGAAGCTTCGGAGTCTATGGCAGATGTCCCAAGGCGCTATGGAGAGGTTTGTGGAGGTCGTAGGCCCGGGAGTGACCCAGCGCGAGGCTGCAGCAGAAGCTGCCAAAGTCATTCGAGCTGCCGGATCGTTCACCGATTTGACATTAATCCAGGAGGGAGCCTTCAAGGGTCTGCCCAAAGATGTGCCGCTCCGGTGTGACGACTGGATCAACTTCCACCTGGAGGTATGCGGGGAGAGTGGCCACTGGTCGGAGATAAACGTCGTTTGCGCATTCAAAGGGCCTGATAAGTTTGAACAGAAACTCATGGAAGCCGAATATAGCGCCCTGAAAGAAACTAGATCTGCAGCCAAGCCAGGGATAAGTCTCAAGGAATTAAATGAGACCTTCCTTAAAGTAATAACTGATAATGGATGGGAGTTAGGAGAGCCTGCTTGGCACTACTCGTTCCACGGCCAAGGAATGGACGCAATAGAGTGGCCTTATTTTACCCCGATGCCCGAGGGCTCGGAAGACACGATACTCGAAGAAGGTATGGTCTTCTCCTACCACCCACACCGCGACACTATTCCGGCCGTTCGGAGACCCCCCAAGATATTCGACGGTCTTGTTATTACAAAGACTGGAGCTGAGACTTTAACGACTGATTGGGATTTCCTCTGGCGGATTAAGAAATAACAATACCTAACAGAGATCAATTTAATTCCCAGTCATTTAATTACTCTCTAAGATAACCGTGGCGATTTCTGGACCGGCTACACCCATTTTCGTAGAAATAATTCGGTGTGATTCATCGGGTGGTGAAACCAGGATTCCTAACGAATTCAACAATTTACCGAGACTGACCCCCAGACACAGCCATAATAGAATGCAGAGGAGGCCCCGAATCTATTCGGGGCCTCCTCTTTTGCAAAGCGGCTAGTTTAGGATTCGGGAGCCGTAGAGGCGGGCGGGGTTGTCCCAGAGGATGTGGCGCTTGGTCTGGTCAGAGAGAGGCTGGTCTAGGAACTGGGGCAGAGCCTTGTCGGGGTCGGGGGCGTCGGAGTGGGGGTAGTCGGTGTTCCAGACGAGCTTGTTGTCGCCGATGACATCGACGGCGCCCTTGATGCCGAGCTCATCCCCGTCGCAGGCCACCCAGAACTGGCGGTGGAAGTATTCGCTGGGTTTCATGGGCAGGGGGGTCTCGTCGAAGAAGACGCCCTGTCGTCCAAAGATATGCTCGTCCAGGCGGCCCAGCCAGAAGGGGAGCCAGCCGGAGTTGCCTTCCAGGAACGAGCATCGCAGGTCGGGATTTCGCTCCAGGATGCCGGTGTAGATGAGGTGGCCCATGGAGATCATGTTCTCAAAGGGGAAGCCGATGGCGTGTTCCAGGGCGATGAGGACGCCCTGCTTGCCGGCGTAGCGGGTGCCGGTGTGGGGGCTGCCGCTGCTGACGCCGTGGAAGGAGATGGGGAAGTCGAGCTCCGAGGCCAGGTTCCAGACGGCGTCGTACTTGGGGTCGTCCCAGGTCTCGTTCTCCAGGGGCTTGGGCATCATCATGGTGACGGCGCCGAGCTTTTGGACGCATCGGCGGGCTTCAGAAACGATGCCTTCGATGTCCAGGGAGGGAATTTGGGCGACCATTTTGAGGCGGGAGGAGTCGGTGCTGCAGAAGTCGTGGGCCCAGTTGTTATAGGCGCGGACTAAGGCCCAGATTAGCTCGGGGTCCTTGCCCTGAAGCTTGGTGGGGCCGGCGTTGGTGCCGGGGATGCAGACCATTTTGTCCCAGCCGTACTTGTCCATATCGGCGAGGCGGGACTCGGCGCTCCACCAGGTGCGGAAGGCCTCGCCGTACTTCTGCTCGTTGCGCTCGGTGACTTTGGCGGGGCGGACGCCTCGTATGCCGCCGCCGTTGGGGTAAAGCTCGCCGGGCTTGTAGGAGAAGAAGCGGCGGCCCTGATGTTTGTCGACGACGGGGCGTCGGTCGTAAAAGGCGGGCTCGACATATTTGTCCCAGATATCCAGCGGCTCTTGCAGGTGGGCGTCAGCATCAATGACTTTGAAGCCGTTCTTCACTAAAGTCACTCCTTGGAGGGGATTTTTAGTTAATTATAGAGTGCGGGAGGGTGGTGTCAAACTTGGGGGCGCTGAGTATCCTCTTTGTAGAGATGGCACCTAGTTCTCGGTATGGAATACCATCCCCATACCCCTTCCTTTCAGACGCGTGATGCAAATAACACTCCTGGTAATAAGCGGGGCACCCTCATCACCCTTAGTCCCTCTTCTCCCGACTACGGGAAGAAGAGGGACAGAAAAATAGGAACCACAACCCCCTCCTTCGGCCAGGCTCAGGACGGCGTCTAACTCCCCCTTCGCCTTCCAGGCCGAAGGGGGAGAACCAGACCAGCCCCCCAAGTCCCCATCTGTGCAAAAGGCTAGTGGTTTCCCATGATCCAGCCCATGATAAAAAGGCTCAGAACTTCCTTGTTGTGCATCATTGTGCATCACGCGTCTGCTGGAAGTGGAAGAAATAAAAGAATCACCTCATCATTCCCTAGCCCCTTTCCCGATTGACATCGGGATTTCGTCCTTCATCCTCAACTTCTACAAGGTAGGAGAAGAAGGGGAACCTGATGGGAGGAACCCCGGCAATCCCTCCGATAAAATCTGACGGCGACAGGCTGGTATACTGGCCGCGATTATTAGAGATAAAACTGAGATAGAGGGACAGCGGGAGGCTCGAAGGACGGAATTCGCGGGGGAGCTTTTTGGAGGGATTGCGGGCAATTATGGGTGGCCCGCCAGAGTGTTTAGTTTCGGGCAGTATGACAGGTGGCACAAGCGGCTGGTCTTGGAGTTGGGTGACCTTTCGGGGAAGCGGGTGTTGGACTTGTGCACAGGGACGGGGATGGTGGCCCAGAGGATGGCGCGGGGGTGTTCGGAGGTGGAGGTGGTGGCGGCGGATTTGAGCGCGGCTATGCTGGCGGAGGCGAAGGAGAACCTGGCATTCGAGATAGCTAAAGGGC
>Ga0194132_10001899_pt1 | contig 41031 bp, 29 predicted proteins | sample TA2KigOf80mmetaG_FD_148612 | JGI IMG/M metagenome (GOLD analysis project Ga0194132, IMG submission 148612) | Freshwater microbial communities from Lake Tanganyika, Tanzania - TA2015054 Kigoma Offshore 80m | ecosystem: Environmental > Aquatic > Freshwater > Lake | place: Tanzania: Lake...
AAAGTGCGAACCGGTGCCAAGCTAGCTAGCTACTTACAAGGGCCACTTCGATATCGTTTGGCGAACAGCTTTTGCTCCCGACGGCCGAACGCTTGTTTCCGGCAGCAAAGACGGGACGATCCGCTTTTGGACGGCTGGACCAGGGCGTCCGAGCCCAGAACGAATGATACCGCAGACGGGCATTCCACTCGGCTTTTCGCCGGATAGCCGGCGCCTAATGATCGAAACCACGGACAACGCAATCCGGATCTGGGACATCGTTGATCAAAAGGAAGTCGAGACGATCCAACTGCCTGACACGGCATTACGCGTCCGGTTTGATGGGAACACTGCCATCAACGGGAAAACGATTTCCGAAGATGGGCGGCGTTTGGCCGTTAGGCTGACGAACAGTGCGGTTCATATCTGGGACCTGGAGACGCGGCAAACGAATATCCTGCCAGAACATGAACAGGTGCGGCGAGCGGGCTCCTTCGCTCGGACTCGACTGGCCTTTTCTCGTGATGGCCGGGTTCTGGCCGCCGGAGATTACTGGCCAGATCTCGGTGGCAGAGCCTCAGTCGGAATTGTGCGCATGTGGGATTTGCCCTCCTTGCGAGCGGGAGAGTTTTCTATTGCTACCCGCATATGGGATCCAGGTTTGCCTCCCGCCTTGGCCCTCTCTCCGACAGGCAACCTTCTGGCCACCGGGTCAACTGACAACGGGACCCGGCTTTGGGACCTGAACGCGCAGCGGGAATTACTGGTATTGTCTGGTCCGCGCGGCGACGCGCTCAGCTTGGCGTTTTCACCGGACGGAAAGTTATTGGCCGGGGGCTTCCGTGATCACACGGTGTGGCTTTGGGAAGTTCCCTCGGGCAGGAGGCGGGCTCTACTGAAAGGCCGGCGAGCCGTGGTGAACTGGGTCGCATTCTCGCCCGACAGCAAAACCCTTGTCAGCGGAGGGTCCGACGATTTGGTCGAACTTTGGAACATCGCTGCTGCACGATCCGTTCTTACACTCAAAGCGCCTTTGGGTCTGTTTTCCCCCGATGGCAACTCATTTCTCCTGGCTCAGTCCTACAACCTCCTTGAGAACCCGCTCATCAAACTCCGGCGCCCGGATTCGCTGGCCCAAATCGACAGCGAAATCGCGGGAGGGGAAAAGCACTGACACGCCGTCGCGGAGCGAAGAGTCGATGCAAGTTTTCCTGAAACTCCCGCGGAATTTTTCTTCATCTCCCTGGCAAGAGCGAATCCAACCGTTCGCTCCGCGCCATGAAGTTGCTGAAAGATCCATCCCTTGGGTTCACCTTGCTCGAACTGCTGATGGTGATGTCAATCGTGATGGTTCTGGCTTCGGTGCTGATTCCAGCGGTCGTGGCAGCGCGGGAGTCGGCGCGTCTGGCCAGGTGCTTTGCGAACGAGAGGCAACTTTCCCTGGCCTGGACGATGTATTCGGACGATACCGGCCGGATCGCAGGCAATGGGATGGTTCGTGGAGGCGGGGATGCGGCCAATCCGATGTGGGTTCAAGGCTACCTCAATCACCACATCAGCTTTCCAGACGGCACAAATGCTACTCTTCTAAACGATGCCCGCTTCGCTCAGTTCTCGGCCTATCTCAAGGACACGCGAATCTACAAGTGTCCCTCGGATCGAAGCGAGTTTGTCGACGCGAACAGCGGCATTCGATTCTCCAAACTCCGAAGTTACGCCATGAATTGTTACATGGGCTGGATCAACGGCTCGGGCTGGAATCCGAAGGGGCCAGTTTTTCACAAGGATTCGTCCATTGCGTCGCCTTCACAAAAACTCGTGTTCATGGACTTGCATCCCGAGAGCGTCTGCTGGCCGTTTTTGGGGGTTGAGACCAATGACGTGTTTTTCAATTATCCAGCGATTCATCATCGCGGAGCCGCCAGTGTCTCGTTTGCCAACGGTCACGTCTCCGCCAGGCCGAGCGCGGACTCAAGAACAGCCGGCTATCCGGAAGGCCGCGCCTGGCATGACCACCGCCAGGTTTCTCCTGGCAATGCCTACCTGGCCTGGCTCCGGACGCATTCACGACCAGATTGATTGAAACCGCCGTGAACCCTTTGGCCGTCGCAAAGGGCGTGGCAATGCTTCGAGTTTTCGGTGTCAGGCGCCCGGAGTTGGATCCCGAACGATCAATAGGTTGAAGTAATCGCGGTAGTAACCCAAACGCGAGCCAAGAGACGTTGGGCGCACGCCGTATCGGTCAAGAAAGGGCCAGCCAAGTCCACGCCGGAGCACGGCATTCATGCCGCTTCAACTGACGAAAGGTCGTGGCTCCAGACCGCTATCCTTGGTCCGTAGCCAATCCGGACTCGAAGCGGCGTGAACGCCGCGCTCCCCATCCCAACGGAATCGTTCCGGACGCACGAACGCTGGTTCTTTGCCTGGACACGAGTTTCACGGATTCACGCGAATTCAAAGAAGAGGAACCCATTCGCGATGATTCGCGCAATTCGTGTCACTCATTCCTTTCGCGTCTTGGACGCTTGGAAAGCGCAGCGTTCGCCAGGTCGCCCAACTCCTCCACGCGCGCCCGCAACGCGGCGATGCCCACCGCGTCCGCCCAGGCGTTCAACGGATAAGATTGCCGGCCCGGATGCACAATGAAGGCGCGTTTCAGTTTCAGGTCGCGGCGTGCCACTTCGAGCGACTTCGTCACCGCGGGCGCGTCGGCGTATTTGAACTCGAAGCCGTAGCGCTGGCCGTTCAGGAACACGAACAGATCGAGTTCCGCTCCGCCTTGCGTGTTCCAGAAATAGGCTTCGCGATCGTCGGTCACGCGCAGCACTTCCTCCAGCGCGAACCCTTCCCACGAAGCGCCAAGTTTCGGGTGCGCCTCCAGCGCGGCGAACGACGCGATGCCCAGCAGTTCGTGCAAGAGTCCGCTGTCGCGCAAATAAACTTTGGGTGATTTCACCTGGCGCTTGCCCAGATTCTCGAACCACGGAGGCAACTGGCGCATGACGAGCGCGCCGCAGAGAATGTCGAGATGACGCTTGACCGTCGTGTGTGCCTCGCCGAGGGAGCGCCCGATTTCCGAAGCGTTCCAGATCTGTCCATGATAATGGGCCACCATGTTCCAGAAGCGACGCAGCGCCAGAGGCGCCACCTGCACGCCAAGGCGCCGCAAGTCGCGTTCGAGAAAGGTCTGGATGAAATCCGCGCGCCACTGACGGCTCTCGGCGTCGGTCTCGGCCAGAAACGAGCGCGGAAAACCGCCCCTCCACCAGAGGCGGCGCAAATCCTTTGTTCCGGCTTCCGACAAATCAAATCCCGCCATCGGGATCAGCGCGACACGGCCCGCTAGCGATTCGGAAACGCCACGAACCAGGTCCGGCGACGCGCTGCCCACGACCAGAAATCGCGCCGGCAATGAGGATCGATCGGCCAGGACGCGCAACACTTTGAAAAGTTCCGGCCGCAACTGCGCTTCGTCCAGAACCACCCAGCTCCGCAACGGTTCCAGTGCGGTCATGGGTTGAGTAAGCCGGTCGAAATCAGCCGGAGCTTCAAGGTCGAAATATTCGGCCTGGTGTGCATCGGCAAATTGGCGCGCCAGTGTGGTCTTGCCACACTGGCGCGGGCCAAGTAGCAACACGACTGGATTAGCCCGAAAGCGATCTTCAATGCGGGCCAGCAGTTCGCCGCGGTGAATCATTCCCATCGTGCATGCATTTTGAGCATCGGATGCTCAAAATGCATGGAGGCGTTGGCTGAGCCAACCGGGTAAAGGCTTGCGCCAAAAAATAGACTTTGTCGCTGCCATGGCCCTGCCTTTGACGCTCAACGGGAGGCGCAAAAAGGAATTGTCGGAGGCAGTGAATCCCGGCACTCTCTCCGCTCCTATGCAGCAGGTCAATGTGGGCCTTATTGGCGGCGGGACGGTCGGCGGCGGCGTGTTTCGCGCTCTCCAGCGCAACGCGCCGCTCATGGCGTCCCGTCTCGGCGCCCGCATCAGCGTCGCGAAAATCGCGGTCCGCGATCCCAAAAAAGCTCGCGCCATCCCATTCCCCGCTTCGCTGCTGACCTCCAGGTGGGAAGAAATCGTCCGCGATCCGCGCGTCAATCTCGTTGTCGAATTGATCGGCGGGACGACGACGGCGCGAACGATCATTCTTCGAGCATTGGCTGCGGGCAAATCCGTCGTCACGGCTAACAAAGCCTTGCTTTCCGCGCACGGCGAAGAATTGTTCGTGGCCTCTCAGCAATACGGCGCGAACCTTTACTACGAAGCCAGCGTCGGCGGCGGAATCCCGATCATCAAGGTCGTCCGCGAAGCGCTCATCGGCAATCGGATCACCGGCATTTACGGCATCGTCAATGGCACGTGCAATTACATATTGACGCGGATGAAGCACGAGGGCGCGGATTTTGCCGACGTGCTGGCGGACGCTCAACGCCTGGGTTACGCCGAGGCGGAGCCGTCCCTGGACATCGATGGCCACGATGCGTTGCACAAGGTTGGCATTTTGGCCTCGCTGGCTCATGGGTTTTGGGTCAACCCGAAACAAATCCACGTCGAAGGCATCCGGTCGATTTCGCGGCTCGACATTCAATTTGCCGGCCAGCTTGGCTATACGATCAAGCTGCTCGGCGTGGTGAAACTCATTGACCGCCTGCCTTCGGCGAAGGAACAGCCGCCCCGGTTGAAGTCACGGAAATCGCCAATCGCCAATCGCCAGTCGCCGATGCCGCATTGCCCCCCTCCCCGTGTGCAGGTCTCGGTGTATCCTGCGCTGGTGCCGAACGCGCAGGTCCTGGCCAGCGTGAACCATGTGTTCAACGCCATTTTTGTCCGCGGCGATGTGGTTGGCGACACGCTGTATTATGGGCGCGGCGCCGGCCCGGACGCAACGGCGAGCGCCGTGTTGAGCGATCTGGCGGACGCCGCGCTGGATTTGAAGTGCGGCAGCCAGAGCCGGATTCCGCCGTTTGTTCCGCACGAATGCGCCGGCGCCGTGCTGAACATGGGCGAAGTCGTTTCCAGGTATTACGTGCGTCTGAGCGTGATTGACAAACCGGGGACGCTCGCCAAAATCGCCGCCATTTTGGGCCGGAGCAAGATCGGCATCTCCTCGGTCATTCAACCCGAAGGCCACGAAGGAGAGAGCGTGCCGTTGATCCTGATGATTCATGACGCGCCGAATGCCGCGATGGCGCGGGCGCTCACAGCCATCAGCCGGCTGAACGTGATCAAAGCCGCGCCGACGATGATTCGCGTGGAAAGTTTTGAATAATTGAGAACCTCACCATTGAAATCGACCGCCAGGAATGTAGGGCAGGCTTCCAGCCTGCCAGATCGGGAGGCACCCTGCCTCTCGAATGTAAGGACAAACCTGCCAGTGGCGGATTCGCTCGGTGAACGTGGGGCGAGCGAACCGCCATCGACGCACAGCTCGGCAGGAGCCTCGCTCCACCCGCGCTTACCGAGCGATCACCCAGCGGTTTCATCACTCACCCTTCGTTCCCGATGAAGCACGGTCCGCCAGACAAAGGAGGAGAAGCCGCTCGCGCCTTTGTGTGGAAAGGTGTCATTCATCATTACGCGCGGTATTTGCCCGTCTCCAAGTCCACCCCCGTCGTCACGCTCCAGGAGGGAAATACCCCGTTGATCCGCGTTTCGAACTTTGTCGAGGCTTGCGGCGACATGTTCGAGCTGTGGCTGAAGTGCGAGGCGATGAACCCGACCTGCTCCTTCAAGGACCGGGGCATGACCGTGGCGGTGTCGAAAGCGGTTGAGAAGGGCGCCAAAGTGGTCATTTGCGCGAGCACCGGCAATACTTCGGCGTCGGCTGCCGCTTACGCGGCGCGGGCCCAAATCCGCTGCGTCGTGCTCTTGCCGCACGGAAAGATCGCGTTGGGCAAATTGGCGCAAGCGTTGATGTACGGCGCCACGACCGTGGCGATCGATGGAAATTTCGATGAAGCCCTCCGCATCGTCCGCGAACTCGGTGAAACCGGCCTCGTGGAAGTCGTCAACAGCGTGAATCCCGTGCGCATCGCAGGCCAGAAGACGGCCGCGTTCGAAATCTGCGACCACCTGGGCCGCGCGCCCGACTTTCATTTTCTGCCGGTGGGCAACGCCGGCAACATCACCGCTTACTGGAAAGGGTACACCGAATACTTCTCGGATCAGAAGATAACCGGCCTCCCCCGGATGTTCGGTTACCAGGCCAGCGGCGCCGCGCCGATTGTCGAAGGCCGCCCTATTGAGAAGCCCGAAACTGTCGCCTCGGCGATCCGCATCGGCAATCCCGCCAGTTGGGAAGGCGCCGCGAAAGCATTGAAGGAATCGAATGGGCACATCGACAAGGTGACGGACGCGGAAATCCTGGCGGCTTACCAGTTGCTCGCGCGCACGGAAGGATTGTTCGTCGAACCCGCTTCAGCCGCGGCGCTGGCCGGCTTGATTCAATGCGCGAAAAAGAACTTGATTCCGAAAGGCAGCGTCGTCGCGGCGACGATGACGGGCCACGGTCTGAAAGACCCGGACAATGCGATCAAAACCGCCGGCGTGGAACCCGTCGTTGTGGAAGCCAAGCGAGAAGCGGTGCTGAAAGTGATTGGAGTGTGATGAGATCGACGGCGGCCACGATAGAAGTGACTGTGGAGTGGGCGAGACTCCTGCCGAGCCGGCCATTGCCACTCGATCATGGCTCCGCGGGAGCGTCGCCTCACCGGCTGAGGCTCTGCTTCAGGGTTGCCCCACCGAAGAGAATTTGTAATTGAGTTTAGGCCATGTCTCTCATTGTCCAAAAATACGGCGGCACATCCGTCGCCAATACCGAGCGGATCAAGAACGTCGCCGCTCGCGTCGCTCAATACCGCCAGCGAGGAGACCAGATCGTCGTCGTCGTCTCCGCCATGAGCGGAGTCACCGATAACCTCATCAAACTCGCGAAGGACATCATGCCTTTGCCGAGCGAACGCGAGATGGACGTGCTCCTGGCGACTGGAGAACAGACGACGATCGCGCTGACCGCGATGGCCCTGCACGCGATCGGCGTCGAGGCGATTTCTCTGACGGGGGCGCAGGCGGGAATTGTCACGGACGGCGTTCATACCAAGGCAAAAATCCAGAACATCACTCCGAAACAAGTCCATGCCTTGCTGGCCGCGGGGAAGGTTGTCATCGTGGCGGGCTTCCAGGGCCAGACGCCCGAAGGCCAGATCACCACGCTGGGACGTGGGGGATCGGATTTGACGGCCATCGCGCTGGCGGCGGCGCTCAAGGCGGATCTCTGCCAGATTTACACGGACGTCGATGGCGTTTACACGGCGGATCCGCGCATCGTGCCCGGCGCCCGCAAGCTCAGCGAGATTGCTTACGACGAAATGCTGGAACTGGCGAGCCTGGGCGCGAAAGTGATGCAGTCGCGCTCCGTCGAGTTCGCGAAGAAATTCGGAGTCGTCTTTGAAGTCCGCTCCAGTCTCAATGATAATCCAGGAACCCTCGTGAAAGAAGAAACCGCAAGCATGGAGGACGTCGTCATTCGCGGCGTGTCGCTCGACAAGAATCAAGCCAAAGTGACGTTGGTGGGCGTCCCGGACCGGCCCGGCGTGGCCGCGCGCATTTTCAAGGCCCTCGCGGACGTGGCCATGAACGTCGATATGATCGTGCAAAACGTCAGCCACGGTTCGGGAACGCCGGCGACGGACATTTCGTTCACTGTGGACAAGCCGGACCTGCTCAAGGCGACCAGAGTGATCGAGGCACTGAAGCCCGAGATGGGATTTCGCGAAGCCTTGTCCGACGAGAAGATCGGCAAGCTTTCCATCGTGGGCGTCGGCATGCGCAGCCATTCCGGGGTCGCCGCCAAGATGTTTGAAACCCTCGCGCACGAAGGCATCAACATCGACATGATTTCCACGAGCGAAATCAAGATCTCCGTCGTGATCGACCTGGCCAAAGGCGAAAAAGCGATGAAAGCCGTGCACGCGGCGTTCCTGGAGAAGTGAAGTCATAAACAGCCAATTGCGCTTGCGCCGTCCGCCCTTGCCTTCATAATCGAGGCATGGACACGGTGATCAACGGGCGCATTTTGGGCACCTCAATGCTGCTTGCCAATGCCGCGGGAGATCTCTCGGGCTGGGTTGTCGGAGCCTTGATTCTCGCGGGCGCGGCGCTGTTGCTCCTCGAGACGGTTTTGCCCGGCTTGATCGCGGGCGTCATGGGCCTCATCTGCCTGCTGGCCGGGGTCATCGTCGGCTATGCGAAATTCGGCGCACCCACCGGCAACCTGATTCTGCTGGGCGTCGCCACCGGCCTGGTGGTCGGCACGTTGGCGTGGATGAAGTATTTTCCAAACAGCCGCCTCGCGAAGGTATTTGTTTCGGAGCAAACGGTCGGCGAACTAGGCGTCGAGAAACCCGAACTATTGAATCAGACGGGCGCGGCCCACACGAATCTCCGCCCGTCCGGGACCGCCGTCATCAACGGCCGCCGGGTCGATGTGGTCACCGAAGGCAACATGATCGACCGCGGCACGCCCATTCGGGTTGTGGCCGTGGAAGGCTTGAAAGTCGTCGTCCGGGCTATTGAAAATTCCTGAAAACCCTTAACCCAAACCAACCATGGAAAAATCATTCTCCTTCTTCGCGCAGGGACTGTTCAACGGAGTCAGCGGGTGGACGCTGCTGTTCTTTGGCCTGATCGCGGTCGTCGGGCTGGTGATCGCCATTGTGGTCATCAACTTCTTCAGCGTCTGGATTCGGGCCTTGTTCTCGGGCGCGCGAGTGAGCTTCACGGAACTGATTGCGCTGCGGCTGCGAAATGTCCCGGTCGGCATGATCGTCGATAACCGCATCACGGCCGTGAAGGCAGGCCTGGATGTGACGATCGATGATCTCTCGACGCATTATCTGGCGGGCGGCAATCCGAAAATGGTGGTGGATGCCCTGATCGCCGCGCGCAAAGCCAGCATTCATCTTGTCTTCGACCGCGCCTGTGCCATTGACCTGGCCACGAAAGGCACCGGCAAAACCGTCCTCGAAGCCGTGCAAACTTCCGTCAACCCGAAGGTGATCGATTGCCCGAATCCGTCTTCAGGCAAAACTTCAATCGATGGCGTCGCCAAGGACGGCATTGTCATCAAGGCCAAGGCGCGCGTCACCGTGCGCACGAATCTGGACCGCTTCGTCGGCGGCGCAACGGAGGAAACGATTATCGCGCGCGTCGGTGAAGGCATCGTCTCGACCATCGGTTCGGCTGACACGTTCAAGGTCGTTCTGGAGAACCCCGACCGCATTTCCAAAACAGTTTTGGACAAAGCGCTCGACAGCAACACGGCGTTCGAAATTTTGTCCATTGACATTGCCGACGTGGACGTAGGCGAAAACGTGGGCGCCAAACTCCAGGCCGAACAAGCCGAAGCGAACAAGCTCATCGCTCAAGCCCAGGCCGAAGTGCGGCGCGCCGCCGCTGTGGCGCTCGAACAGGAAATGCTCGCGCGCGTCCAGGAAATGCGCGCCCGCGTGGTCGAAGCCGAAGCGCAGGTGCCGCTGGCCATGGCGGAAGCGTTTCGCCAGGGCAACCTTGGCATCATGGATTACTACCGAATCAAGAACGTCCAGGCCGACACCAACATGCGCGACAGCATTGCCGGCGGCGGCGCATCCCCTGCCCCGGTAAAACCGTCCGGAAGCTGATCTTATTGCGGATTGCAGATTGCAGACTACGTTCGCTGATAACTGGCAACTGGCAACCGACAACTGACAACTGACGATGGACTCACTGCTCGGCACCCTGGTGATCCTCTTGATCATGGCGGCTTCAAGCTGGCTGCAGCGCAAGGCGGAAGAGCAGCAGCAACGGAAGCCGCCGGCCCGTCCGCCCATGCGTCCGCCCGTTGGCCCGCCACCCCCACGTGGGGCTGCGCCGCAAGCGCAAACTCCGCCAAAGCCGGTTCAGAAAATAGACTGGCAAGAAGAATTGCGCCGGTTGTTGCAAGGGGACGTTCCTCCCGCGGAACCGCCGCCAGTGATCGTTCGCGAAGCGCAGCCTCCCGCGCCGCCGCCTGTTGTGAGCACGCCAAAGCTGGTTCCGCGTCCCGCCGTTTTGGCGGAAGTGACAGAAGAGGGACCCCAGAGCAGCCGGCTCACGGAAGCCAGCGCGGCTTACAAGAAGGCGCAACAACTGCATGATGCCGCTGCCATCCGGCTGCAACGTTTCTCCGATCATTCCCGGCATGACCATTCGGGAAAAATCCCCATCCAAAGCAAGGTTCGATCACCGGAGATTGCCGCCGCGAGATTGCTCCTCCGAAACCCGTCCTCCGTGCGGCAAGCCTTCATATCCTCGATTGTCTTCAATCCGCCAAAGGGCTTGGAGAATTAGCCCGGCCGCTGCCGGAGTTCTAAGTTCAAGGTTTCAAAGTTCAAAGCTGCGTCGGCGCGTTGAAAACTTCGGCTCGACGCCCCGCTCTACTGACAACTGATAACTGACAACTGGCCACTGAACTATCGCGGCGCCGCGCCGGCCAGGCTCAATTCGAGGACGATTTCGTCCGCCACCTTCTCTTCGTTCCGGCCCGGTTGAATGCCGAAATCACGCCGGCGCACCGAGAAGTTCGACCTCAAGACCAAGAGATCCCCATCCATGCCAGGCGTCCGCTCGCGCAACCGCCCTTTCAAGTAGGTCATCTTGACGGGCACGGTGATTTCTTTGGTGACGCCTTTGATCGTCATCTTGCCCGTCACATCGGCGGTCGTGACGTTTCCTTCGGCTTTGACGTTTTTCGCGCTGACGGCCTCGAAACTAATTTCGGGAAACTTCGCGGCGCTCATCCATTGATCGCCGTGAAGATGTTCCTTCTGCATCGGATTCCCCAAATGCATCGACGCGGTCTGCACGATGATTTTGCCTTTCACCGCGCCGGGATGATCCGGATCAAAGGTGACTTTGCCGGAGATGCCCGTCGCCGTGCCGTTGATGGCCTCCAGGGGCGCATCCAGTTTGAAGACGATATTGTTCACGCCTTTGGAGTCTTTGAAGTCGAACTCAATCGGCGCCGCGGAAAGCGTGGCTGCAAAGCAAATAGTGGAAGTCAGGATCAAAGCATTTCGTTTCATGATTCGAGAACGGTTTTCGGCATATATGACGCCGGAGCAGCCTCACGGTTTCAAAAAGATTGAACCGTTGTCTTCATTTAACAGGAGGAAACGGAGGGAACAGAGAAGAGCTCTCCGTTGCCTCTGTAATCTCCTGTTAGAAAACCAAGGAATCCAAGGATCTTCAAGGTTGGTAGGGAGCGAAAGTCCATGAGAACATCTCTAACCTATTTCGTGGACGGGATCGCTTTCACCCGGATGTTCCGGTAGCGCACGAACTGGCTCGTGTAATTCCCGCCGCCGTGAACCTGAAGCGCGATGCCGCCTTTGTCCGGATGGCGCAGCTCCTTCTCCTGCCACTCCATGATTTTCACGCCGTTGATCCAGGTCGTAATGTGTGGCGGATTGCCCACGATGCGGGCGCGCAACTCGTTCCACTGGCCATGACGCCAGAAATGCGGCCATGATTCGGGCAGCACGGCCAGAGGGAGCGGCGAATCCGTGACTGCTGCGATTTTCTCCGGCGTGTCCACAAAGCTGTAGTTGCGCACGCTGGGTTTTCCGCCCAGGCCCTCGCCGTAAATGCCCATGACATTTCCCTTCGCGTGGTAGTCAATCATCGCCTGCCACGCCTTGCCGTCCTCGGTGCTGCGGAGGAACAGCCCGCTGTCCGGCCCGAAGTCGTTGTTCATTTCCAGCGCGACCTCGAAGTCGCCGTATGGCTCGTCGGTGATCACGATGCCGCCGTTGGCGGGGATATCCTGGCTGCCGACGATGGCGCCGTTCTCCACCACCCAGCGGCCACCCGATTGATTCTTGCTCACGCGGCTGTGACCGGTCTTGGCGCTGACGTGCCAACCTTTGAGGGTCTTGCCGTCGAAGATGGAGACAAAGCCGTCGTCCTTCGATTGTGCCCAAACGCAAAGGGCGGAGACGATGGCGGAGGTCGAGAAGATCGTTGCGAGATTTCGGGTTTTCATAGGCAAGATTTAGTTCAACCAAATTGGTACTTGGTACCATTCAACACTAATTCACACTGATCAACGGTTCGCTGCAGCGCCCTGGCAAGGCTAGAGCCTTTCGACATTTTGGTTTCAATGTTAGGGTGCGACGCTTGTCCCATGTCCAGAGTGCTCGATCAATTGTCCGAAGATCAAGCGAATGGTGAAGCGCCAGTCCTCTGATCCGGTTAGCGATGCGGATGTAAAGGCGAATGTCGTCATAGGACTTCGGCGCAGTTTCGCCTAGGGCAGTCACCACTCGATAGTCCAAGATGGGGAATCTCTCAGGACGCATCCAGTGGAGAATAGCGGAAGCAGTGCGCAACGCGACTCCATGTAACTGTACCAGCGCCTTAATCGACGCGGCATCATTGGAGGCTTGAAAGGCGGCAGCGGTCGCTGTGCGGATGTCGGTCTCAGTATTCAACTCATAGTTCCGTGTATTCCGAACCGACTTCCACCGCGCGACGCGAACGAAGAGATCCTTTGTCAGATGGCCGCGACTGCGAGCCTCCCGAAAGGCATTTTCAAAGGCATGCTCCGCTTTAGCATCACTGTCAGCAATTAAAGTCCAGTAGTCGTCCGCAAGCGCCACGATCTTGTTACGATCATTAAGAACCGCAAGGGCTGCGCGGCTTAATGTCATCGTTGCTTGCATAGTTTCTGCCAACGACCCAAGCTCACGACGCGGGCAGCCAGTCGCGCTCGAATTGGACTGACGTCGCCCGCCCGCTTTCGGTGCACCGCCGTTAGCCATTTTCTTCAAGCGGCAAATTTCGCTTCGACTCCGTGCCGAGCCACAACACATTACCATCGGGATCTGCGAACATCATCTCATACGCCCAGGAACAATTCCGCGGCTCTTGGAGAACCTTGACGCCACGCGCCCTGAACTTCTCGAACAGGGTGTCGCTCTCCAAGCCGATCCACACCCAAACCGGCGCCGACTTATCGCGCCTGTGCTTCTGACGAAGCATGATCGAGCTTCCATCGCGCGAAACGGAGCAAAGCGCGCCGCCGCGCCAGTCGAGCTTGAACTCCAACTTCTCGGTGTAGAAGCGAATGCTTCGGGCGAGACTGCCCACCGGCAGAACCGGAATCGTGCACTCCACCTGACGACGCGCGCGCTTTTTCATTTTGGCTAACAGTGGAGATTACTGAAAACCAGTGGCTGCTCACTGGGTCTTCCCAAGCCAGTCCATCCCGTCTTACTTTTCCACCGCCTTGCCCGCCTTCTCCCACGCCTTGAACCCCGGCTCGAGGTTGACCAGATGCTTGAACCTGAGATCGCCCATCTTCGCGCAAGCCTTGCTGCTGCGGACGCCGCCGGCGCAGTGAACGAGGTACGTCTTGTCCTTGGCCAGCGCGGCGATTTTCTTTTCAAAGTCCGGGGCATTGAAGTCAATGTTCACCGCGCCTTTGATGTGGCCCGCCGCGAATTCTTTCGGCGTGCGCACGTCCAGCACGACATTCTTCTTGTCCGCGGCAAGTTTCTCGAATTCATCGACACCGACATTTTTGTAAGCCTTATCAACGGCTGTGGCGGCCGTTGGAGAGGTTTTGGTTTGGGCATCCTGGGCGGCCGCCGCCAGGCCAGACGCCAGCATCGCTGCGGCGGCGATCGGAATGAACATTCTCATGGGATAATTCTGGGATTTGATGGTTCGATTGTTCCTGGTTTCTTGATTGGGAGTTATTCATGCCCGATTTTCTCTGTCTTCGACAAGCAAATTGAACCTGCGATAACCCCTCTGCAACGCCATGAAGCGCTGGTACGCGCTCTGGCGGAAATCGTTTACGAGGGATGCCCCTCAACCGGCGAATGGCATTGGGACGGCGATTTCACGCGTCTGCTCAAATACTCCGCCGAGGAAATGGGATGCGATCCGGAAAGCTGGCGAAGCCGCGTGCATCCGGACGACCTTGAGTTTCAGAAACCTTACAAGCTGGAGGACCTGGCCCGTGTCGTCCGCGCATGTTTGGACGCCAGGCCTGTCGTTGAGGCTCCGGAACGCGCAGGCGGTAGAAACGCGGCGAACTGGTGGGATGGGCTGGCTCGGTGACCGTTACGAGCGCGCCGCTTGCGGTCACGTTGGTGAGGGTTGTCCAATTGACGCGCGGCGGATCCCCGACGTTTGGACTCCACTGCAATTCGTATTTCTTCCCCGCTTCCGCGTTCCAACTGAATTGCACGCGGCCGTCCGCCAGGATCACCGGAACCTGCAGCCTCGGCGCCGGAGAGGGCCCGGGACCGCCGGCTTCCGGCACGATTCGAAAGAGCCGATGCGGGTTGGGCAAGTCCAGGCAGTAGGACGAAGTTGAGCTGGAGGCCGTGACCCAGGACAACGGGATCCAAGACGATGCTGCATTGGGAGCAGCTTTGACGGAGGCCGCGAAGCTCCCCTGCACGGCGCCTTCATCAATGAGATTCCGCGTCCAGACGCCTTCGGGGCTCCTTTGCCAGAAGCTCACGATACTGGCGCCGGCCGTGGGGGGACCGTTCAGGAGCAAGCCGGCTTCCTCTCCCGGATCAACCCCGGTGATGACGAGGCTCCAGGTCAGCGCATTGGGCACCGGAACTCCCAGCTCCGTTGCATCGACGATGACATAGCCGCTCGGGCTGGTGTCGAGCGTGAATTCGCCGCTGCGAAACACCATCGTTCCCGGCGTGTCGTCCGGGCCGTCATTCAAGCGGAAGAACAATTCCGCTTTCTCGTTCGCGTTGGCGTTCGGACTCAGAAAATAATCGAAACGAAAATCGGTCAGAAGACGCTCGGTCCCGGCGAGTGTGACGTCGTCTCCAAACTCGATTCCGTTGCCTGGGAAAAACGATCGGACGGAGCTGCTGCTAACCGTGTTGTCGTACACCACCCGGGAAACACCGGAAGTGGCTCCTTCGACGCGATACTTCAGGCCCGCTTGTGAATCCCAGTTGAGGCAAACGTTCGTGCTCGAATATCGGACCCGCGGATCGATCACGCCGCCCTGCGACGAAAGCGCGGCGGAACGCGGGGCGGTCTGTGAGGAGAGCCGGCTCAGCGAAACCCGTCCCGCAAGGCGACCCGGAAGAATTGGTAGGCAGTCGGCAACGCCACACAGTGCTCGGTGTTCGTCGTTGTGGCCGTGATGACGGGCGAGACCCGGCTCCAGGCGGCGTCCTGGACGTTGGTCTTGGCTTCCACGGCGTAGTTTGTCCCGGCGACAGAATTCCAGCTCAGGCAAATGCTGTTCGTCTTCGCCACAGCTTTCACAGCAACGGGCTGGCTGGGCGTCGGTGCGGGCGGCGGTTGAGGCGCCGCTCCGACCACTTCAACGCGGAAGAAACGGTACGGTGTCGGCAACGTCACGCAATACCGGCTATTCGTGCTCGCCGCCGTGATCACAGAAGAAAGCCGGGCCCAGGCCGTGTCCTCGACGTTCGTCTTGGCCTCGATCACGTAATTCGTGCCCGCCACGGAATTCCAGTTCAAACAAAGGTTGGTCGCAGTGGCGACTGCCTTCAAGGCCACTGGCTCGCCCGGCGGCGAGGGCGGCGGGGGTTGAGGCGGCGTCCCGCCTACCACTTCAACGCGGAAGAATTGGTAGGAAGTCGGCAGCGTCACGCAATACTGGCTGTTGGTGCTCGCTGCCGTAATCTCCGCGGAAAGCCGCGCCCAGGCGGTGTCCGCGACGTTCGACTTGGCTTCGACGACGTACTTCGTGCCCGGCACCGAATTCCAGTTCAGGCAAAGGTTGGTGGTCGTCGCTACAGCTTTCACGGCCACCGGCTCGCTCGGCGGCGGCGGGGGCGGTTGAGGCGGCGCGCCGCCCACAACTTCGACGCGGAAGAAGCGGTACGGTGTGGGCAGCGTCACGCAGTATTCGCTGTTGGCGCTCGCCGCGGTGATCACGGAAGAGAGCCGCGCCCAGGCCGTGTCCTCCAGGTTCGTCTTTGCTTCGATCACGTAATTGGTTCCGACGGCGGAATTCCAACCCAGACAGAGATTGTTCGTCCCAACGGCTAGTTTCAACCGGACCTCTTGAGCCGGGGGTGGCGGTGGCGGCGGCGCCGGCTCGGTCACAATCACAATTCGCACAAACCGATACGGCGTGGGCAGCGGCACGCAATACTCCGTGTTCGTACTGGCGGCCGCGATGACCGAAGAGATGCGGCTCCACACTTGATCTTCGAGGTTGGTTTTGGCTTCCACGACGTAGTTCGTGCCCACCGCCGAGTTCCATCGCACGCAAAGGTTGGTTTCGCTGGCGTCGGCCCCGACAATGATGCGCTGGGCCGGCGGCGGCGGCGGCGGGGCCGCGCCCACGACGGTGATCTGGAAGAACCGATACGGCGTCGGCCGATCCAGACAGAATTCGCTGTTCGTGCTCGAAGCCGTCAGCACCGACGAAATCCGATCCCAGATCCGGTCTTCGACATTCGTCCGGGCCTCGACGACATAATTCGTCCCGATCGAAGACGTCCATCTCAGGCAAAGATTCGTGGGGTTCAGCACGAGCACGGGCGTGACAAACTGCACGGGCGGCGGCGGCGGCGGGGCCACACCCACCACTTCAACGCGGAAGAATCGATAAGGTGTCGGCAAGTCGAGGCAATATTCCGCAAGCTGGCCGGCCGTGGTGATCAAAGGCGAGACGCGAGCCCAGGTCGCGTCGTCCACGCTGGATTTGGCCTGGACGTAATAGTTGCTCAACACCATCGACGGCCAGCGCACGCAAAGGTTCGATTGCCCCACCAGGAGCAACGGCGTGATATACTGGCCCACGGGCGGCGGCGGCGGCAGCGGTGTGGTGGGCGTTTCCATGATGCGGAAGAAACGGAACGGTCCGGGGAAACTCATGCAGTACGTGACGCTCTCGCCGGTGCCCGTGCTTTGCGGCGCGGCGTCAATCCAGGCCGGATCATCGACCGCGGCCTTTCCTTGCACGTTGTAGAAATACCCAAACACCGTGTCCCAGGTCAGGCAGAGTTCTCCAGGCCGGAATGTCAGGTCCGGAATGATGAATCGAATTCCGGGCCGCTCGATCTCGATCAACTCGTCCCCTTGAATGGTGAAACGGAAATTCGTGGGGAGCCTGTTCACGACCAGAACGTACCAATCTCCGCGCAGCGTGGGCTGCTGAGAGTTGGTGGTAATCGTGGGGGCCGCGCTGAAATTCGTGCCCGACGTGTTGCTGCTCAGGAAACTCACCGGGGTGGGGAGGGAGTTGAAGCTGGCGAAGATATCCGCGTTCGCATTGAGGTTCGTCACCACGAATCTCACGCCGGGGACCGGATTCGTAATGGTGAAGCGGAAGTAATTCGTAAATTCCGGGCAGTACTGGATCGTGAAATCCAGCGGCACACTATTGGTGAGCGCCACGACATTGGTTCCCGTGATTTTCGCTCCCGCCACCGTTAGCTCGGTCGCCGTGATCGTGTAGAGAACCGTGTTGGTCGATTTCTGATAGACCCCGATGTACCACTCATCCCCCGGCAACATCGGCACAGGCGCGGAATTCGTGCTGATGGTGATCACTTCGTTGGTTCGGTTGCCGGGCAAGTCGATGGAGTAATCGAAATGGGTCAGGTCGGGCAAAGGCGGCAGCGGCCCTTTCTTGATCACCATGCCGAGGTCGCCGTTCCTGGGCTTCAATTCGAATTCCACCTGCCCGGCGTTGCAGGACGGAGTGAAGACGTAGTAATTGAACAGATTCGTCAGCGGCGGAATGCTGTTCGTGTAGGGCACGCTGTTGGTCAGCGGGATGATGCGGCGCGGGCCGTGGCACTCATCGCGGTCCAGATTCAGGACCAGGGAATAATTGTTCGTCTCTTCCTGCTTCAGGTTGTGAACCGCGAGAAAAAACCGCTTGCCCGGCTGCAATGGCACCGGGTGCGCCGGATCGGCGCGCAAGGCGAATGTGCCCGTGCCCAGAGTCGCGTCCGCAGCGACGCTGTTCGTGGTCGGCGAATAATCGTCGCGGAGCAGATCGCCCGTGGGCAAGCCGCTGCGGTCAGCCAGGAGAACGATCTTGTTCGTCGGGCCGGTCAACGTGGCAAACGCTTCTTTCGTGGTGTCGCAAAGGTCCACAATGAAATAATTCGTCTGATTGTTGGTCAGAACGGCGCTGTACGCGACGTCGTTGGTCAGCACGATGGCCCGCGGCCGGGGTTCGCCATATTTGAGGAGCAATTCCCAACTCAAAAGGCCGGTCGGCAGACTGGCCCCAGGTCCCCGGCGCGTGTCGAGGATTTCCAACTTCCATTCCCCGATCGTGCGTTCGCCGTTCAGAATGCTCAAGGCTTCCTCCGGCATCACGAAAGTGTTCGTGGTCGCCACGACGTCGAAGAGTTGGACGTCGTCCACGAGCGGCCCCGCGCTGGTCAGCGAAGCCATCTCAATGACGGTGAGAGGACTTGTGGCGCGGAAGACGATGTCGGTCGAAACCCATCCGAAGCCCTGGACGGGCACGAATTTGTTGGCCGACCGCACGTCCGCAGGCGGGCCGTAATAGACCTGCAAGCCGTGAGCGACACCCGGGCGAATCGCGGCGGGGTTCCGGTTGTATTTGAAGCTCAGCAAATATTGCGATCCGGGCGAGGTGGGGACGGTTCTGAGGATGCCGGCGGGACTTCGCGTCGTGTCCAGCTCGAGGAAGTTCGTTCCCGATGCCGAAGGCACCCCTGGAAGTGTGGCCAGCGTCGCGTGGACTTGCACGCGGCCTTGCGTGACGGTCCAACCGGAGACCACGGCGTTGGAGCTGTATGCGCCCAGAGTGGCGTTCTCGAATCCGTCGGAGAACAACGGGACGTCAAGGCCTCCGCCGACGGCATTGGTGTAGGGCGCGGTGGCGAATTTGATCGGGAGCAGATCTTTGAAGCGGTTCGTGGCCTCGGTGAAAATCGCGAAACTGATGTTCGTGTCGTATCCCGATCCGTAGCCTTGCGGGCTGAAGCCGCCGCGGTTCTCCGTCAGCAGAATGCGCGCGCCTTGCGGACTGACCAGGTGCAAGACCAGGTCCTGGGGCCGCGGATGGTTGACGCGAACTCCGACCTGGACATCGGTGACTTGTTTGTCCGCCAACACGTCAAACGTGGCGGAGGTGCGTCCGTCATCGATTGTCGTGAGAATGTTGGTGGAGGTCAAAGTCAGCGACGTGTCCGCCGTGAGGCCCAGTTCAGCCAGAGACACAATGTGGAACTTCACCGCCGCCGAGAGGCTCGGATTGTACACGCAGATCACGTAACGTCCGGCCAGCAACGGCGCGGGTTCGTCCTTGATTCCCAATCGGAGTTCGCCGCCGGGCGGATTGATGGTGATGGTCTTGTCGAAATCATTCGTGTCCGGGACTTTTTCCCGCCGGATCATGAGTTCGACCGGGCCGGTCAATTGCGAGAGCCGCACCACGAGATTCGTCGCTTCCGGAGGCACATCGTGGAAGAAGCACGTGCGGTCGTTCGGTAAAACCTGGCCGTCCAGACCCGCCGCGCCCGCCGCGCCGAGATTGCCGCCGAAGAGCGGGCGAATCCGGATCGTCAGCGACGCCACGCGTCCGGTGTGCGTCGGCGCATTATCCACCATATTGAGCATCCAGACGCCGGTGCTGTATCGTCCGGCGAAATTCTCCAGACTGCCCGGCCCGTCGGTTCGCTGAGTGAACGGCAAAGGCGCGAACCGGCTGTCGTCATAGACGAAAATGTTGGTCCCGGAGACCCGGCCCGGGATCAGCGTGTGATTGTTCAAAACCGCCGAAGTCCCTTCGTGGCTGAGAATGCCGATCAGGTCACCCAAATCTTCATGAGCCAGCACGCTCGTCACCACCACTCGCTCGGCCACAACGGGCGTGATTCCAATCGCGAACATTTGCACGCCGCCGGGACTGCTGGCCACGCCGTCCGGAATGATCGCGGGAACCGGGAAAGCCTGGAGCACGGGGCTGCCGTTGTCCAACGTTTCGAAGGGCTGGTCGCTGGAGTACGCAATCAGCCCGTACTCGGCCGCTTGTTGGTCCTCGGATTTGACTCCGATATAAAAGACATCTCCGAGCGCGGCGTTGGTGAACGTGATGTATTCCGTGCCGCCGCGCGTGGTGGATTTCCAGGCGGAATCCATCGCGAGCTGATTCAGGTTCGTCAGGCCCGCATCCTTGGAAACGTACAGATCAATGTCCGCTTCGAGATTCCTGGGGCGCCCCAGATCTGGAGGCAAAAAAGTGATGAACGCGACGTTGGTGCCATTGGTAATCGTCAACGGGCTGTTCGTCATGAACGAGTTTGTGAACACGTAAAAATTCCATTGCTCCGGCACGCCATTCCGGTTCGTCGAAAGCGTGGGTTGCGCGCCGGCATGGCGATTGAGCAACGGCACCCCGTTGGTCATGACGGTCGGCGCAGGCGGGATGGCGGGCGCGTTGGTGGTAATGGGCGTGATCGTGAAGGCGTTCGTCAGGCTCAGATCGCCAGTCGAAACCACCAGCGCGAAATCCTGCACGATATCCAGGTTCGTCGTGGTGACCGACGTGTAATCCGAAACCGCCGCGACGTTGACGCGGTGGCCCACGACGCTGACGACGAAATTGGAGCCGAACGGTTCGCGGATGAACACGTTCTCCACGTTGTTCACCATGTCCGTGACCGGAGGCGTATCCGGTTCGCTCGGTTGCGTGAAGTCGCTCGCGACCGGGATGTTGTTTCCGTAATAGACCTGCCGCGTGACGGTATTGGAGACGACAAGGTTCAGGTCGTTGACCAGTTTGATCGCGGCGTTGGGATTGCCGGGCGGATCGGTCCAGACCAGCGTCACGCGCAACGGCACTTGCTGCGCGCTTTCGGTAAGATTGACGTTCCACGATTTGGTCTGGCCGGTGGCGACGGCATTGGTCGGGTGTTGATCGAAAAATCGGATGGGCCAACTGGCTTCAGGCTGGGACAGCATCAGCGCGGGCAGCGTATTCGAGATGTTGACCAATCCCCAGCCCTGGTAGTTGATCGAGCTTTTCGGGTAGCTGTCGTAAAGCGGTCCCGCGGAACGCGCGCCGTGAATCAGCAACGCTTTCATCAACGCCGGGCTGTTCGTGCGCCGCAGACTCTGCGACCCGAACGTAGGGGGTCCCAACTGGGTGACCGGGAGCCGCGACTCAAAAAACTCCTGGATGAGCGCGAGCATCCCTGAAACCACGGGCGCGGCCATGCTCGTGCCGGATTCGTAGCGGTAATAGCGGCCCAGCTTGGGATGAAGTTGCTGCAATACCTGCGCCTCGGCCGCATTGGTGCCCGGTTCGTAAGCCCAATCCTTGGAGCGCAGCGAAACGATGAAACCACCGGGGGCCACGACGTCCGGTTTGAACCGCCCGAAATCGCCTTCCGCTCCTATCTCGATGTTCCCCCGGCTCGAAAAGGCGGCGACCTGATCGTCGCTATCGCTCGAGAGCGCGAATGGTTCATTCGTGCTCAATGTCAGGTCCATGTTCGTCACGACCGCCTGATTGGTGATCCTGCGAAAACTCTCCAGAGCGCCGACCGAGATGACGTTCTTGGCGGTCGCGGGAGAGGGTACGCTGCTGGAAAGACCGCCCAGGCCGTCGTCTTCGCCCTCGCCGGTGTTGCCCGCGGAAACGACATAAAGCGTGGATTGGGCATTCGTTACGCCGGGCAACGCGTCGCGCGTCGCGGCGTCAAAGCGAGCCGCGGAAGAGTCGTATTCGTTCGCGCCATTGTAATTCCAACTGTTGTTCGAGATGAGCGTGCTGCGGCGCCGGAAGGAAAACAGGTTCGTCGCCGCGGCTCGCTCGTGTAAATAGGTGTCCGAGACGGCGGGATTCACGGCCGGACCGAACACGATCGGCATGGTGAAAATTCGGGCGCGAGGCGCGACGCCGCGGAAGTTCGAGTTCGTAACCGAACCGTGCGGCAATTCCGGGATGGACGCGGACTGCGTTCCGTTGCCCGCGATGATTCCGGCCACGTGCGTGCCATGGCCAACGGTATCCGTCAGCAGCCGCTGCTCTGAAACGGTCACGCGGCCTTGCAGATCCGGATGCGAGGCATCGGTCCCGGAGTCGTTGATGTTGACGACGATGTTGCTTCCAGTCAGTCCGAGATAATTGACGGCGGTGGTGGTGTTGGTCGCCAGCCCGATCCTCACCCGCATCTTGTCGTTCATGAGCTGGCGGTCGTGGCAAAGCTCGATGCCCTGAACCGATGGAAGCTGCGCCAGCGCGGGCAAACTGCGGGGTTCCGGGCGAATCACAAGCTGGGGACCGAACGGCGACGGCTCCTCCGCAATCAACTCTGCCCCGAGCGCTTGCACGGCCCGCACTGCTGACTCGCGCTCTCCCGGGAAGAGAGTCAGCCGCAACCAGCGAGCTTCGGGCACCGGCTCTTGCTCGACGGCGAGAACGAGCAGCTTGTTTTCAAGTTTATAGTATGGTTCGTACGGCAGAACGGACCTGACCCCGGCCCAGGTTTTCAACCGCCGGGCGCCTTCCGGCGAGACACGCACCAAGTAACTGTTGTTCGGGATGTAAGAGATGATCGACGCGTTAGCTTCACGCAACCGTGCGCGAAATTCATCACGGATCGGCCCGCGCGCCTGGACCAGATAACTCCCCGGATCCCCGGACGACTTCAGATGCGCGGGAATCGGAAGCGCGGCCGACTGCGTCGTGTCAATCCAGGCATTGCGGAGCAGGATGGCCGTGTCAGAACGGGCCAGTTCCTGCGCGGATTTCGGAGTGTTGCTCACCCGATACGCGGCGCGCCCGCTTTGCATGGCGGGTCGTCGCTCGGATGCGGTGCGGACCGTCTGGGCTGGCGTGGCAGCGATTTGCGCGGCCAGAGCGCTGTCGAGCCGCGTCAGAAGCGGGAAGTTGTAGCCGGAGGCGGATTGAGAAAGCGAGGAGGCCTGGCGTTGCTGATTGGTCTGCGGCGGAGGCTGGATCGATTTCCGGGCCTGGTAATCGTTGCCATAAAGCCAAAAAAACAGCGCCGCCGCCAGCAGCAACAGGCTTAACAAGAACCACGTTCGACTTTCCAGGCGCATAGTGAAATGCTCGTCACGTCTCTATCCCGCAAGACCCAGGACAAGGCTTTTTCTTAGGATGCGCGTTCCACGCGAACAATGGCAAAGAAAAAACTGAGAAAGACTCGGAATGGAGAGCCGGATTCCGCTCCTTCACCCTGCCCTCCCCACGAACGCCCCCCTCTCCCGTCCTGCGGACCCCCTCTCCCCCTCCGAGGAAGAGAGGGGGAGGCTCAGGGGGACAATGCGCGACGTCCTGCTGCGGAGAGTTCTCTCCCGGGTATTTGTTCAGCGTAGCGCAGATTCGTAATCTGCCGTATCGCGGAATTGCATTCCGCAGGGGCTCGGCAAGTTCGAGGGCTCTGAAACTCGCCGAACCGCTGCCGATTGCAAATCGGCGATACGGCAGAGTGCAACTCTGCGCTACGGCGAACGGCACGCTGAACACATGATTCATCCCCTGATCCCGTTCTCTCATTCGTCCCTCTTGTCCCTCATTCCGGCGGCAAAATCGTAAAGCTCTCGACCACGGCGCGCGGCTTCCTCGGCGCGTCTTCAATGCGGATGACGGTCTTGGTCGCGTATTCGCCGGTGATCTGATAATTCGTGCAGATGTTGTAAAAACTGCCGGCCGTGACCAGGGAACGCTCGGCGGGCTTCAAGGATTGTCCGAAGGCATAAATTACGATGCGCGGATCGTCGGTTTTCAGAAGCGAAAGAATCTGCTGCGGGATGCGCTCAACCGCCACGTCGGTCAGCCCGCGTTCAAGCTGGGCGGGCGAACTCAAATTGAGGAACGGGGACGCCACGGTCAATTCAGGCGCCGCCAGCACGTCGCCCAACGACTGGAACGTGCCGGTGGGCTGCTGGGCTTTGGCGCGGTTGATGCCATCGACGATTCTTGAGAGGTGAGGCGAGTTGGGCTGGATGAACAAATCGTCGAACTTCATTCCCGTGATCGGCCCCGGATTTGCCAGAGAGTTGGAAAGCACCGCCACGCCGCTCAACACTGCGGACCACGCGGCCAGATTAGTCTGATTCACGGACAACAGGCCGCGCGCGGCGCCGGGGTTCGGAGCGACCGTGAACAAATCGAGCAGCTTCCAGTCGTTGGTCGGATGCGTGCCGTAGCTCCCGGCCCACTGGACCCACAGGTTCGGTTCCTCCGCGCCTGCTTTCAAATAGATCGTCTGCCAGGGCGTTCCGCGATGCACGCGGCCCAGCCAGCCGATGTTCGGGAATCTGTTGGTCGGAAAATCCCAATCATCCGAGCTGCGCACGAGCGGATCTTTGATCGACATCCGATAACTGCTGGCGTCGGCAGTCCGGTTTGGGTTGCCGCCCCAGGGCCGGTACCGTTCGTTCATCAGGCCGAGGTTGGAAACGGGAAGCGGATTGTTCGGCGGGCGGATGAACAGCGCGTTCCGGGAACTGGTGAGCACCGGGTCGGTCAAATCTTCCGGCGTGTAATGCACCAGCGGATCGTTCGCCTGCCACGTCGTGCGCTGGTAAATCTTCCGCGTCGGCGTGAACGGAACCTGCATGACCAGATTCGTCGAAAGCGGGGAAAAGAACTCCCGGAATTTCTCGATGGCCTTCTGTTTGTCGCCGCCGGTGACCGGATTCTCGACATGGCTGCGCCACACGTCCGGCGCGACATTCGGATCGCCGAGAGCGACGTTGATTTGATTCACCACGCCGATGGTCGGGCTGCGCGCGCTGGCGGCGACACGGTTCGTGTTCCACAAGTCGCCGTCGCTCATTTGCGAGCCGCTGAAGAAGCGGCCGCCTGTCCGCGCGGTGTCCGCGACCAGCAGCCCGGAGATGTCCACCGAAGTCACCAGGTTGTCCAGGTTCACAAAATCGACGATCCGGGGCGGGACGACGCTTTTGTCGATCATGGCGTACTGAAGCCGGTTGCTGATCAGGAGGAACAGTTGCGGCGGATCGAATGTGTTCTCGAAGCTGTTCGTCGAGCGCGGATCCAGCAGGAACGGGAACCGCCGCGAAAGGTACGCAGAATTGGTCAGGAAATGGACATTGGTGTGAATCGGCAACAGAAACGAACTCGGGCTGAGCCGGTTGGTCCAGATATTATTGGTGATCGTGCTGGAGACCAGGCCGCTGGTCGTCCGCAGCGTGCGGACCGTGTTGTCCACGACGTGGAACAGCCGCGTCCAGTATCGGTTCGTCACGCGCAACTCGAACGGAAACGCTCGTTGGAAGTTTTGTGTGTAGGAATTCCAGGCTTCGACGCCGAAGATGTTGGAAATGCCCACCACGTACATTTGATTCGTTTGGAATGTGTTCGCAGAGAGCTTGCGGATTTCCAGTTTGCGGCTGACCTGCACCGCCGTCTCCATGGAGAGTTCGTTGAAGTTGGGATAGCCCTTCTTGGCGCCAATGACGGCCGGAACTCCAAAAATATTGATCCCGAAGAGCGGCGTGTTCGTGGGGATGTTCGGCGCCAGGGCTACTTCCTGCGCGGTCATCCAGTTGTTGAGCAGGAGGTTCATTCCCCTTTCCTCGACGTAACCATGAATGATGACGTTGGTGGAGGTCTTGACGAAGTACGGCCGGAACACGGACGGATAATCGTTCGTCGTGCCTAGAGTGCGCGTCGTGGTGCTGTCATACAGATTGGCCGCGACCTGGAGCAACCGATGCGTCGTGGCGTTGTACTCGTTGTTCGTCATGTAGAACGGCACGCCGTTGGCCGCCCCGGAGTAAAGTAGTTGAATATTGTTCAGGCCGAAATTCGTCCGGACCGGCGTGTTGCCCATCAGGAAATGCGTGTGCGGGCCCGGCAGTGCTTCGGATGTGCTTACGGACATTGGGCTGACCGCCTCCAAAAGCTGCCCGGATGGGGTAAGGACAAGGGCATTGGTGGTGTCGCCCCGGCGGAGATTCGCGCGCAGCAAGCGGTCCGCAGCCTGGCTGAAGAAAGCGGCCGCATTGGTCGCGGCCATTGACGGATTTCCCGGAACCACCGGATCCCACGGAATAAAACTGGAAAGTCCGTCCGGAAGATCGTTTCGATAATTGATATGAAGCTTGTTCGTGTAGTGCATCCGGAAATCCGCGCCATAAAGCCGGTTGGACACGGCCGGTGTCGAATCGGTCCCCATCTGCGCCAGATAACGGTAGAACGTGTAACGGTCGTAGGAGGAAAACGCGTTCGTCATCGGCGAAACGAAACGATTCGTGAAGAACGCCGAGAAAGTGCGCGAGGCGGGATCCGGATTCGCGGGATCGAGATTAAATAGCTCCTGCACGTCATAGTAGAGTTGCGGGTTTGGGCTGCCTGGCCAGGGCTTGGCTGGCTGGTCGGCCAGGGGCCCTACGTCCAGATTCTTCAGCGACGTGCTCAAAAGCAGCGGACCGTCTCCGTAGTTGTCGAGGCCATCGGTTCGGAATGCGAGCGTCGCAAACGCGCCCAGCGTCGTGGGAACATTCGGAAGCTGGTAAGTCGTGGGCAGATTGGGCCGCTCGTCGCGATAGCGGTGGCGCAGCAGCGTCCGGGCGTCGTCAAAAGCCGTGCCGGTATTTGCAACCAGAGCGGCGGGGCGATAAACGTAATCTCGCCAGGAGTTCGTGTTGAGATCGCGGAGGAAGCCCGCGAGATTGAGTTCCCAGGAACCGAGGCCCGTGTTGCGGCTGTAGCCGTCAGCCAGCAGCGTCGGGTTGTTCAATGACTTGACGCTGTTGTGAATGAAATTCAGGTCCAGCGTCTTTCCCGCCGGCAGCACGAGGTAGCAGTAGCGTCCGATGAAGAAATTTGAATCCGAGTGCGGCCTCTCCGGGCGCTCCAGCACCCCGATCCACTCCGGATCGCCGACCGCATGCGACCAGATCGCGCTCACAGGATCGGTCGTGAACCCGTTAGTGGAGGCGAATTCACCGGGCCGGTTGCCGAGCATGGGGAGAAAGCCGTTGGTCTCGAAACGTCCGTTGCGATTCAAATCCAGGTAGAACCTGAATTCGTTCGATCCGAGCCGGTTGGTCGGGACAAACACAGGCGGCCGGGGATCGAACTGGAGGTTGGCCAGATTCCGCAGTTGGTCGTCGAGATTCGCAAGAGGCCGTCCGTTGGCGTAGGTGTAACTGACGTTGTCCAGGGCCGCGGCACCGGGCCGGAATCCGTTCGGGTTGATGAAATTCGTCGAGACGATCAAATCGTAGTTGAACGGGTTGGTCGTCGCGAGAATCCGGGCGATGATTTCGGACACCGCGCGCGCCGTGCCCGCTTCCGCCATCAATCGCGAGTCCGTTTGATCGTTGGTGACGGTGACGGAGATTTTTTCGCGGCGGCTGACGGCGAGAAACACCACCGCCATAAGCGTCACCAGGGAAAGCATGATCAACGTGATGACCAGGGCCACGCCACTCTGTGCTGTTGAACCCGGTAGGGACGCGTTCCACCGCGTCCCTGATCTCTCTCTGCAACCCCTGATCCCACCTCCTGGGAGGGGTGGAGCGGTGGGTTCGTGGGGAGAATTCTCCCAAGCAACACTTCGCGCATGCCCCCCCTGAACAGATTCTTGGACCACGGATTTCGCGGATTTCGCGGATAACGAAGCACTCTTATCCGTGTTATCTGTGTAATCCGTGGTTAAATCAGGTTCGTTGGCAGGGAATACCGGAGTCCGCGTGCCGTAGATGGGAAGGCCGCCGGCATTGTTCCCTCGCTGCGCGCGATCCTCCTTCTCCCCAGGGGAGAGGGCCGGGGTGAGGGGGAAGGGCGTGTGCCGCCGGTCGGTGCGGACAAAACGGAGATTGGGAATTGGAGAGTTCATTGCCATGCGGTTCGGATGGGGATTCGTTGGCGGAACAAGTGGACCTTGTTCGCGCGCTTTCTGAGGAAGTCCTGCGCGACGCTCGCCGACGCCAGTCTCATCGAATCGTACTGAACCAGAGTGTCAGGTTCGACCACGCCGAACTCCAGTTCCAGATACGCCGGGAGCGCGTTGCTCAGGAAAATCAGTCTCGTTTGCCGCGCCACGTCCTCCCGCAGAATCACGTTGTTGGCCGTGCCAACGGGAAGGGAGGCCTGCCGCAATGTCTGGCGCAACACGCGATATTGCGGATGGAAAAAGTTGGTCGTTTCCACGCCGATCCGCCGGCCTTGCGGATCGTAGGCGAGCAATCGCATATGAATCACGCCGTCCGCCACGCGGTGGAAATTCGTGGAAAGTGCCCCGGTCGCGCGGTTGGTCGGGTCGGCCGTAAAATAGGCGCCGCTGAGATTGTTCGAGGAGATGAAGCGATAGTTGGTCGAAACTGTGAACCGGTAAAGCGACCCCACGCCGTTCTGCGCGCCGAGGATCCGGTAGCCCGTGCCCACCCACGTGTTCGTGCGGCGGCTCACGAAGAAAAGCTCCTGCAGCACATTGGTGCGCAGTGGCTGCTGTTCGTCCAGGTCCGATTGCACCACCGGCGCGATGGCCGGGATGGACCCGGCGTAAAGATTGGTCGCGCCGGCAATCCCGGTCGCGGTGATCTGTTCCAATTCGCGGCCGATCATGTCCAGCGCGGCGCGCCCGGCTTCGAGGACATCGACCTGGGTGATGCTTCCGCGCAGGGCCTTCTGCGTCTGATTGAACATGTGATAGAGCGCATAGACGATCAACGACATGATCGACACGGCGACGAGCAGCTCCATGACGGTGAAGGCCGTCCTTTTTGTCCACACGCGATTTTGAAATGGAGTTTTCATTAGAATCCGGCCACGAGCGCGTTCGTGGCAAACGCGTTGGGTTCAAACCAGTAAAACGAGTAACGAGAACGGGGCGGCGTGAAAGGCCTCAATTCGCCGCTCACCAGCGTGCGGAAGGATTTTCGGCTCCGGCCCGTCTCCCAATTCTGGCCCTTCTGATACAAGGGCCAGCGCAGGGTCAGACGCACATCGTAGAGGTTGTTCAGCAGGTTGGTCGCGATGGCGAATTCGTTCGACCGCCCGGAAACCCAGCCGGGCGGACGATTCATGAACGGCACGACTTCGGATCGCACTCGGTAGCGAAACGCCACTTGATCGTTCAGCCGGCTTTTCTCCCCGGCCACGCCCGTGATCGCCCGCACGTGCGCCTCGACGGCGTTGGAGCGGGTCGAACCGTCCGGCATCCGCTCGAACTTCGGCGTGCTCAGGAGACCGATAATTTGCAGGCCGTTGGTCAGGCGATTGGGCACGTTGGCGGCCAGGGTGTTGGTGAACGTGATGGAATTGAGCCGGCCGTAACGCACGGTCACGGACTCGACGTAGTTGGTCAGGTCATCGACGCCTTTCGATCCTGTTCGGATGGCTTCCAGCAGAAACAGGCCATCCTGGTTGATGATCGTCTCTTCGCGGTTCTCCTGTTGCACCTTCACGCCGGCGGGCAGCACGCCAATGATGGCGACAAGTGCGAACGCAATGATCGCCAAACTCAGCGCGATCTCGACCATGGTGAAGGCCGCGCAACGCGACGTAGCGTAGATTTGAAATCTGCCGTATCGCAGAATTGCATTCTGCGAACGCCTGACAGGCTTGATCGCCTCGGAACTTGCGGGAGCGACGCCGATTGCAAATCGGCGATACGGCAGAGTGCAACTCTGCGCTACGACACCGCACCGCAACGCGCCGGCTGGGTGCCGGCCTGATCGCTTCTCAAACTGCGTTTTCATGATGTTCTATTGCGGGATGACAGGTTCGATTTTGGCGCGGCCCGTGAGCCAATTGACCCGGACGTATTGAAAGGTATTTGTGCCTTGTCCGGGCGGGATCAACTGCACGTCCGGCGTGGAATGGATGAAATTTCCAGCGTCGTCGCGCGGAAATGTGATGTGGCCTTTGGCCAGCGGAATCAACTCGTCCTGTTGCGAGGTAAGCTGGCCGTACGGATTGAAAGCGATGTACGGCAGCATGAACGGCGAGCTGTTGGCATCCGGAAACGGAAACGCATTGGTCGCGAAGCTCCGCAGATAATCGTTGGGATGCCTAGAAAGCCTGGAGTCGAATTTGTACGGAGCGAACAGGGCTCCTTCAGGAAGCGTCTTCCAATCGGAAAGATACCGGCGCCGGCCTCGGCCCGGCTGGTCGCCCACCGTGCGCGCGGCCAGCAGCGCGTAGCCTCGGTACGGTCCACCGAGCAGATTGGTCACGTACCGCAGTTCCTGAAAGTCGCCCCGGGCCTGGTCCAGCTTCTGAGCGACATACGGCGGGACGAACACCATGTAAACCGTCGTGCGGTCGTTGATGGCACGAAGGCGGGCGAACGCGAGATCGTCCAGAATCTGGCGGTTGGCGGCCGCGTTGAGGTTGGCTTGGCCAATGCCCTTCAACGCCGGCAGCGTGATCGACGTCAGAATGCCGATGATTACCATGACCACGAGCAATTCGACCAGCGTGAAGGCGCGGCAAGATTTTGGAAGGAGCGTGGACAGCTTGTCCGCACGGCGTCTTGGCGAAACGTTCGCGAGACTTGCGGGCAGGCTGCCCGCGCTCCGTTCGCGGGATTCTTGAAGTTCCCCGCTGTTTTCGGCCGTTCTCCCTCTCCTAGCGGGAGAGGGTTGGGGTAAGGGAGAACCACCGATACTTCCCATGAACCTGGTAGGGACGGATTCCACTCCGTCCCTGACTTTGCTCAGCGATCGAAACGACAATTTCAGGGACGCGGTGGAACGCGTCCTTACCAGTTCATGAGTCGTGCGCACGGCTTGGAGGCCGTGGCAGCTTTCCAAGAACGTGGATTTTCCCAACGGCTTCACCCTCAGCCTGTCCCTGTCCCTCTCCCTCAAGGGAGAGGGAATTCCGCAGAACCGAAGATCCGAACCTGTGGCGCAAGCTTTCAATTCTGTCCGTTGTTCATTCATGCCGCCGTCATTTACTGCCAGCTCAGGATATTGTCCTTGTTGGGGGGCAAAGCCGCCGGCACGGCCGGATTGGCCCAACCATCAGGCCCCATGGACCAGACCATGACCTCCGTGCGGGCTTCGAAGGAGTTCGCCTGTTTGGGATTGCCCCTGAACAGACCATTGTGGCCGATGCCTTTCGCATCAGCCGAAACCTTGTCGTAGCGGTAAAGCCCGTCCCGGCATTGCCCATCGTAGTTCAGGTCGATTGAGATGATGTAGGGGTTGCCCCACGGGTCGCGATACACTCCGTCGGGGCCAATCCCGGGAGTCTGCAGACCGTCCACTTCCTTAGCGTCGAGAAAAGATGTCTTCTGGGTGTTGAGCGAGTGATTGATGTTGACCGTGGGCTGGCCGTTTCGAAACACGGTCAGGTCCTTCAAAATGGCGATAATCTCCGAGTTATTGGCCTGTGCCCGTGCGTTGACTCCCAGCGTTCCGATTTGCGATTGCTGGCCTTTCTTGTTCGCCCACCAACCACCGCCGTACCTGGTGCCATAAGTAAAGTCGGGACTGTTTTCTCCGGCCTCAGATAGGGCGGCGCGTGTGTCCCTGGAAGCCGGGAAAACATGATAGGTGGACTGATAGGCTTTGATTGCGCCAACGATGCTGCTGATCTCGGTTCTGGCCTTGATGACCTGCGCTTTAAGTTTCGCCTTGCTCACGACGGGCAGAAGCATCGACGCCAGAATGCCGATGATCGAGATGACCACGAGCAACTCGATCAAGGTGAATCCCACAATGAATTTCCGGGAACGAGTAAAGAAGTTTTTCATAAGTTCAAAAATCAATTATTTCGGGCCGGCGGATCAGAAATCAGAATGGAGATGTGCGGCTGCGCGCCATGCGCCACCCCTCTCTCTAAGGGAGAGGGCCGAGGTGAGGGGGAACGCAGTTTTCGGCCCCCGGAACTGTCAGCCACCGGAATCAGCAATGAACCTGGCTGGACGATCCTGGCCAGCCAACTCGAAGAGGACCATCTCACCCGGAGTGACTTGGGATGTTTAACATGGTTTTCTGAAGCAGGCATAAAATCATTTCGCCCGGCCAATCACAACGGGGTCTTTGTCCCAGTTGCTGAACCGGACAATGTTCCGGCCAATGATGACTTCGGTCCACAAATCGAACGTGTTTCGATTGTTGCGGCCCGGAGAAGAGGAGTCGTAGAGCCACGGATTCAGCTTGTTCTTCGGGTTGCCCCGCACAGGGATGGCCAATTGCACCGGAGGCCGGCCCTGGTAGGAAAACAATTCAGGGCCCCTGACCGGAGAGACCAGGACTTCCACGTCGGTTTCCAAGGCGATCTCCCCGTGCTGCGCCTGTTTGAACTCTTCTTCAAACTTCGGGTTTTCTCCTGGGCGGGCCGAATTGGAAAACCCGCGAGCGCCGAACACCTGGCGGATCGATTCCGCGTCGATTCGCTCCTGTTTGTTCGGAGTCACAAAATTGCCTCTGGCTCCTGATTGCTCGTAGATCGTGCCGCTCAGTTCATAGAAAAGCTGATTCGTAGAAGGTTTCCCCGGATTATCGGGCGGATACATGCCCAGCGCGGCTTTATAGTTCTCAATCCCCGTGACCAACCTATCCAGGTCCGCCCGGACCCTGGATTCCTTGCTCTTCCGAGAGGCGACGGCGCTGAGGCCGACCGTCAGGCTGGCCAGCACGCCGATGATGCTGATGACCACCAGCAGTTCGATCAGCGTGAAGCCCGGTTGTCTTCCCATGAACCGTTCCTCCGGACCGTGGCCTTTAGGCCGCTTCAGCGCTGGACTCCGGAAGGTGCGCGGAAGGAGCCTGAGGGCTGTGGTCCGGATGGTTTTCGGTTCATGGGCCATGCGCATGGTCCTGAGATCATGGAAACTTCCCCTAAACCGTCTCTTCGGCCTGTGGCCTTCAGGCCGCTTCGACGCCCGACCGCCGAGAGTGCGCGGAAGCAGCCTAAAGGCTGCGGTCCGCACAGTCGAATGGCTTGTTTTCAGGACAATCTTCATTCAAGAGTTCAGAATCTGTCTATCTTTCCCGCAATTCCTGTTCCATGCGCTCGCTCAGCCATTGCTTGATCATGCTCTGGTAGTTTAGATACCTGGAACGAGCGAGGCGTTTGATTCGCGCGAGCATCCTGGGATCCATCCGCAACGTAATGGTGATCGATTCCGACACTTCTGTGCCTGCAGCCACCGCGCCTTCCATGAGCCGCATGTCAATACTGTTTTCCGACCAGAAAGAGGCCTCAGCCTCTTCGCTGTCGAAGAGCGGGACTTCTTCCCAACTCATTACGGCGTTCATTCGGTTCGCCTCAGTTGCCCGCGAGGGCCACGATCAACTTTGCTGCGAAAGGCTCTGGTTGAGCTTCCGCTGATAAAAAAACTGTTCTTCGGCGGTAAAGGGTCTGGCGCACACGACGCGGATTTGTTTTCCATTCGTGCGGTAAACGCTGAATATCCCAACTCCGGCCGCCGACTTGCCGAGGTTGAAATACCGCGCTTGCGCGGCAAATCGCGAGGAATCGGGCAGCAACCGAACCGCGAACGGATCCTCAAAGGATTCTTCCACGTCTCTGGCCGTCAAAGAACCATCCCACTCCAATGGCGGATTATTCCAATCAAACTCCATCTTGGGTTTTCTTGTAAATCAAACGCCAATTCAATGTGATTACATTGTATTTACACCTGCGCGTCCGATGTGTCAATATCAACATTTCGAAAAATGAAGCCACCGGTGATGCCGGTGGCTCCAAAGAAATGTACTGGCGTGATCAATCATCACCGCCGCCCTGGCCTCCGGCGCCTTCAGAACCGAGCTTGTCGATCAAGGTGATCAACGGGAGGAACAACGCGATGACGATGCTTCCTACGACTACCGCAAGGAAGACGATCATAATGGGTTCCAGAAGCGAGGTCATCGCGGCAACCGCATTATCCACTTCGTCGTCGTAGTTATCGGCGATCTTTATCAACATTTCCGGCAAGGCGCCCGTTTGCTCGCCGACGTCCACCATGCTGATGACCATCGGTGGAAAAACATTCGCTGCCTCAAGTGGCGCCGTGATGGTCTCGCCCTCTTTGACGCTTTCATGAACCGCGGCTACGGCATTCCCAACGATCACGTTTCCCGATGTTTCTTTCACGATGGTAAGCGCCTGCAGAATCGGCACACCGCTGCTGATCAAGGTGCCGAGTGTCCGGGCAAAGCGAGAGATGGCGACTTTGCTGACCACGGGACCCAGAACCGGGAATACGAGCTTGAACTTATCGAAGGCTTTGCGGCCAATTTTGGTTTTCAGCGACAATCGGAAAAGGATGAAGACACCCACGATACTCCAGACAACCGGACCTGGAATGTAGTAAGGAAAGAAGGTGACCTCCATTATGGAATAATTCTTGATGGTGTCGCTGATGGCCAGAACCGTGTCCGTGAACGCAGGCAGACTGGCGCCTTCGAGCATGTCCGCAAAGATCGACTTGAACTTCGGCACCACGACAATCATCAAGACGGCCAGAATGACCGTTGCCACGAACATGACCGCAGCCGGGTAGAACATGGCGGCGACGACCTTGCCTTTGATCTTCTGGGCTTTTTCCATGAATTCAGCCAGCCGGTTCAACACCACCTCCAACACGCCGCCCAGTTCACCGGCCTTCACCATGTTCACGAAGAGGCGGTTGAAAACTTTGGGATGCTGCGCCAAACCTTCAGAAAACGTGCTTCCGCCTTCGATCGATACGGCGAGGTCGGAAATGATCCTTCTCAGCGTGGCGTTCTTCTCTTGTTTTTCCAAAACCCGCAAGCCACGCAACAAAGGAAGACCCGCATCCACCAGCGTCGCCAATTGGCGTGTGAAAGCCGTGAGCACTTTTGGCTTAACCTTCCCGCCCAAGCCCGGGATCTTGATGTTGATTTGCATCGAGCCCTTCTTCTTGGCTCCAGCCTGGGGGGCGGCTTTTTTTCCGGGCTTTTCCTTGACCTTGTCAGCCTCCACGACTTTCGTCGGGAAGTAATTCATTTCTTTGAGGCGGGCGATGGCTTCGTTTTGATTCGCGACTTCCAAAGTGCCTTTGGTTTCTTTGCCACGGGAGTCCATGGCGACGTAATTGAATTTCGGCATAGCGAACCTTTCTCTGAGCGATTATGTGTACTTCAACACTTCTTCAATCGTGGTTTCACCGTCGAAGATGCCCCGCAGCCCATCTTCGCGCAGCGTCACCATTCCCAATTCAACGGCCTTTTGACGTATGACAACTGTCGGGGCCTTTTCGTTGATCAAGGCCCGAATTGGCTCGCTCACCACGAGCAACTCAAAGATGCCTTTTCGTCCCCGATAGCCCGTGTCGTTGCACGCCGCGCAGCCGCGGCCATAATGGAAAACCTTGTCGCCCAGGTCGTGGGGAGAAAGGTTCATCAGAGACAACTGGTTCTCGGTCGGTTCAAACGGGGTCCGGCACTTCTTGCAAATCGTCCGAACGAGCCGCTGGGCAAGTACCGCCGTCAAGGTCGAAGAAATCAGGAACGGCTCCACGCCCATGTCGATCATACGAGTCACCGCGCCAGGCGCATCGTTCGTGTGCAGCGTGGTCATCACGAGGTGGCCGGTCAACGACGCTTGAATGGCGATCTGGGCGGTTTCCAGGTCGCGCATCTCACCCACCATGATGATGTCCGGATCCTGTCGAAGGAACGAGCGGATGGCCTTGCCGAAAGTCATTCCGACAGAATCATGAACGGCGACCTGCATGATTCCCTCGATGTCGTATTCGACCGGATCTTCGACCGTGAGGAGCTTTGAGTCGATGACATTGACCCGCCGCATGCATGAGTAAAGGGTCGTGGTCTTGCCGCAACCGGTCGGTCCCGTAACGATGACGATTCCGTTGGGCTGCTGGATCGCCTCATTCATGTAAGTAAGAATGAATTGAGGAAATCCCAATGACTCCAGCTCCAGCCGAACTGCCGAGCGATCCAGCACGCGCAACACCACTGACTCTCCGAATTGGGTCGGCAACGTCGAAACCCGCAGGTCCACGTCGCGGCCCGCCACGCGAATGGCGATGCGCCCGTCCTGAGGCAAGCGCCGCTCGGAGATATCCAGATTCGCCATGACCTTCAATCTCGAAGTAACCGGCAACGCGAGGTGCTTGGGCGGCGGAGACATTTCGTAAAGCGCTCCGTCCACGCGGTAGCGAATCTTGAACTCATCCTCGAAGGGCTCGAAATGAATGTCGCTCGCCCGATCCTGGATTGCTTGATAAAGGACCAGATTGACGAATTTGATGATCGGGGTCGCGTTGGCCTGGTCTGCCAGATTCCCCACGTCATAACCTTTGGGAGCTTCAACGGCAGCTTCCTTCCTTCCCGCTTCGAGCTCCGCGCCCAATTCTTTGAGAACCTGGCTGACGCTTTCGGTGTCCTCCGGGTAAAGATTATTGATGGCCCGTTCGATTTGGGCCGGGTCCGCAACCACGACCTGAACTTCCCGTCCAATCGTGAATCCGAGTTCGTCGATCACTCCCGGATTCAGCGGATCGGCCAGGGCTACGCGCAGGCTGGAGCCAAAATCCTCCAGCGGCAAACACTGATACATGCGGGCGGGCGGCGCCGGGATCACCTTCAAAACGTCCGGAGGGATATCCTGTTCCCGAATCTCCACAACCTCCGTCCCCAGATGATCGGCCGTGATCTGGAGTTGAGTGAAGGTGTCCACGATCCCAAACGCATTCAGAATCTCGCCGATGGGCTTGCCCGTGCGGCTCTGTTCCTGAGAGACTTCCTCCAATTGCAGATCGTCAATGAGGCCTCGCTCCTTGATGAGCGCCAACAGCGGGCTGGGAGAAATATCCGACATAAGGTTCAGTGGACGGCGGCGGCGGCGCGGCTGGCTTCTATCTCTTGCAGTTTGATCAGGATCGTCGTCGGATCCTGAGCTTTCGTGATGACTTCCTCCTGGGAGATCATTCCCAATTGATATTTGTCGAGGAGGAAACTATCGAGCGTGACCATGCCGTATTTGGCGCCGGTCTGAATATCCGAATTGATCCGGAACGTTTTGTTATCGCGGATGAGGGCGGCGATGGAAGGCGTGTTCACCATGATCTCGAAAACGGCCACGCGGCCGGGCTTATCGACGCGCGGGATCAGCAGTTGCGAGATGACCGCCTGCAAGACGGTGGAAAGCTGGATGCGAATCATTTCCTGCTGCTCCTTCGGAAAGGCGTTCGTAATGCGGTCGATCGTTTTCGCCGCGCCGGTCGTGTGCAGCGTGCCAAACACCAGGTGGCCCGTCTCCGCGGCTGTGATCGCCGCTTCCATGGTTTCCAAATCGCGCAACTCACCGACCAGAATCACGTCTGGATCCTGGCGCAAGGCGCGGCGCAGCGCCTCCGCAAAGTTTGGCACGTCCACGTTGACCTCTCTCTGGGTGACCAACGCTTTCTTGTGTTTGTGGTAGTATTCGATGGGATCCTCGACTGTAATGATGTGGGCTTCATCCCGCTCTTCATTGATGATGTTGATCATCGAGGCGAGGGTCGTCGTCTTGCCCGAGCCGGTTGGCCCCGTGACCAGGACCAATCCTCGCGGTTTGTAAAGCATCTCTCGCACGGACGGCGGCAGACCGATTTGCTCCATGGTGAGCATCTTGCTTGGGATTTGCCGCAGCACGACGCCAAAATTGCCCCTCTCTCTGAAAGTGCTGACGCGAAAACGGGCCAGCTCCCCAAAGGCAAAGCCAAAGTCCGCGCCCCCCCGTTCGCGCACGTGCTGGATGTTGTCCTCCGAGGTGATGGTCCGCATCAGTTCTTCGGTGTCTTCCGGACGCAAAGGCGGGCCTTCGACGCGGTGAAGTATGCCGTGCAACCGTATTACCGGCGGCGCGCCGACGCGGATGTGCAAATCAGATGCGCCTTCGGAAACGACCAGATGCAACAAATCAGACATCGAATAGGACATACAAGCGGGGAATTGACAGGAAGCGTGGGTTGTTCAGCGTGCGGTCAGAAGCAGAATTGAAAGTGATTGAATCGAGGTCCGCATAAGGCTTAGTCGGCGTCCATCACCGTGGCCCGGATCACTTCATCAGGGGTGGTGAGTCCGGCAACAACTTTTCGGCATCCATCCTCCCGGAGCGTGCGCATCCCCGTCTCGCGGGCGCGCGTCCGGAGAACCGTCGCCGAGACTTTTTCGTAAATCAGTTTCCGGGCCTCGTCGTCGATCACGAAAACCTCAAAAATTCCAAAGCGCCCCCGATAGCCGGTTTTGTTGCAGTCCGCGCAGCCTTTGCCGCGCTTGAACGTGGCGCCTTCGGCCTTCTTTGCGTCCAGTCCCAGCGCGCGCAACTCCGTGTCCGTCGGCGTCGAAGGCGCGCCACAGCGCTTGCAGACCTTGCGCACCAGGCGTTGCGCCATGAGTGCTCGCGTGGATGAGGCCACGAGGAATGGCTTGACGCCGATGTCGATCAACCGGGTGACCGCGCTCGGCGCGTCGTTCGTGTGAAGGGTCGAGAACACGAGATGGCCTGTGAGAGAGGCGTTGATCGCGATCGTGGCCGTTTCGAGGTCGCGAATCTCCCCCAACATGACGACATTGGGCGCCTGGCGGAGCATCGATCGCAATGCCGCCGCGAAGCTCAGTCCGATTTCGTCATTGACTTGCACTTGATTGATTCCCGCAAGCACGTATTCAACCGGGTCTTCCACCGTAATGATCTTTCGGTCCGGCCGATTGATAAAGTTTAGACAGGAGTATAGCGTGGTTGTTTTGCCAGAGCCCGTGGGCCCGGTGACCAACAAAATCCCGTCAGGGAGGCCAATCAAGCGCTCGAAGGTCTGCTGATCGTCCGTGAAAAACCCGAGTTCGCCCAACCCCAGGCGCAACCCTTCCTTGTCCAGAATACGCATCACGATGCTTTCGCCGTGATTGGTCGGGAGGCACGAGACGCGCAGATCGATGGTTTTGCCGCCCACCGACGCTTGAATGCGCCCGTCCTGAGGGATGCGCTTCTCGGCGATCGACATGTTCGACATGATCTTCAACCGGCTGATGATCGCCGCCTGCAACCGTTTGGGCGGGCTTTTCATCTCGTGCAACATGCCGTCGATCCGATACCGAACCCGGAATCGCGTCGCCAGAGGCTCCAGATGGATGTCCGAGGCGCGCATCTTGAACGCCTCGACGATCATGGTATTGACCAATTTGATGATCGGTGCGTCGGCCTCCACCACCGACGCGTCATCCCCCTCGCCGCCGCCGCCGAACCGCCCGATCTCGACTTCACCTTCAGTGATGTCCTGAATCATTTTCCCGACGGCGTCGTCCCGAGCCCCGTAATACTGAGCAATCGCAGCCTCGATATCCTCGGCGCTGGCGACGAGGATTTCCACGTGGGTGTTCAGGGCGTGCTGAAGGCCATCGATCGTATCGAGGTCAGATGGATCACTCAGCGCCACCTTCAGGGACGCCTCATCCTTGTAAACCGGGACGACATTAAAGCGCTTGGCAATGTGGCGGGGAATCGACTTGATCACGTCGTCCGTCAGACGCATTTCGCTCAGATTAACGAACTCGGCCCCGGAGTGGGCTGCTTTTGCGCGAGCCACGTCGGCAGGGCGAAGTAGTTTCTTGGCCACGAGCGTGTCAACGACACCTTCGCCGGTCTGGTCTGCTTCAGGTCGGGCGGCATCCAACTGTTCGTTGGTCACCAACCCCATGTCGAGCAGCGTGTCAATTAAAGCGTCGTCTCTTGAAGCCACAACAAATTCATTATGCGCATGGGTTAATCAGGTAAATTCAGGAGACATTAAATCGTCGGCGAGTTCAATGTCAATCCGCGGAGATTCCTTCGAGAAATCTTCCGCATTTGACCTTCGCGGTCCCGCCGGGTCCCCCTCACTCAGATGGCTTGGGAAACAGGCGCGGAGCCAGGAGGAAGGGCCGGACTTAACCGATTCCGCGCGCGCGCCAGCCATAAATGGCTGATCCCAATCTTGCGGGTGATGCATGGATCGATTTTAGCAAAGTATATGCCGGGAACGAAGAGGTAAACGCAGGACGACTTCCTTCGGTTGATAGTAACTGGCGCACCCGTCAGGAGTTGAACCTGGCGGAGTACAACCCGGAGATGATCGTTCGCAAAGACTCGCCCACGGTTGGCGTCTTCCTTGATGAAGTGAAAGCGAAGAGCGGCCTCCGCGAGCGCACGCTCCGGTGTTACACGAATTGCCTCCGCACGATCGTGGCTGGCGTCTTTGGAATCGAGTGCGGAAAGGAGAAATTCGACTACCGGAAGGGTGGTTGCCTGGGTTGGCGGGGCAAGGTGGACGCTGTGAAACTCGACTCCCTCACGCCGGACAAAGTGCAGCGGTGGAAAGTCAGTTTCGTCAATGCTTCTCTATCGCATCAATCGCCAAGCTGTGGGAACAAGAGGTGTTCGCGCTGCTGCTGGCCGAGGGCAAGATTACCGAGGAGGTGGTCGCCAACATCCGTTCCTGGAAGCATTCGGGCTTCAGCGTGGACCAGAGCGTGCGCTTGGAGGCGGGCGATCGGGCGGGAATCCAGCGCCTCATCCAGTATTTCTTGCGCTGCCCGTTTTCCCAGGCGCGCATGATCGAGGTGACCGATGCGGGTAAGGTGCTCTACAAGACCGGGGACAATCGGTTGGGACGATTCCCCGAAGCCGCCAGCGACGACCTGCTGGCGGGTCCCTCCCGCAACTTCCAGATTTTCGATCCGTTGGACTTTCTGGCCGAGGTGACCCAGCACATCCCGGAGATGGGGGACCATCTGATCCGTCGGACCCGTTGACCTGTCCCAAATGCGGATCGGAAATGAAAATCATTGCCTTCACCTGCCTGCCTGCCGGCAGGTCGAGCGAAGGCAGACTGAGGTCGTGGAAAAGATTCTGCGACACTGCGGGTTCTGGGAAGAGGCACCCGCCCGGGACCCACCTTCAGTCCCCGAGCCAGCGGTGGGATGAAGGCCTTTGGAGGAGGGATAAGACGGGCTGTCCGCATGAGATTTTGCGAAACGCTGCGGACAGCTTGAGCCTCCCCCTCTGTCCGGGTGGGGTTAGAATTCCGGTCTCCACCACC
>Ga0194132_10001901_pt1 | contig 41018 bp, 36 predicted proteins | sample TA2KigOf80mmetaG_FD_148612 | JGI IMG/M metagenome (GOLD analysis project Ga0194132, IMG submission 148612) | Freshwater microbial communities from Lake Tanganyika, Tanzania - TA2015054 Kigoma Offshore 80m | ecosystem: Environmental > Aquatic > Freshwater > Lake | place: Tanzania: Lake...
CCAATCGACCAGATACTTGCGCGCTACTCGCAGCCTATTCCGAAAGCGAAGGTAATTGTCGCGGATGTTCTGCAGCTTCCCCAGAACGTTCCGGCGCTACCCAGCAGGAAGGTTGTATCGCACTACATGACTCTGTCGCCTGAAGGGTTCACTGAAACCCAGATGGTGGCAGCCCATGTGACCATGTTTGTGGAGAAGGCCTGGCTGCAAGCCAACGATCTGCATGAGTGGTCCGTGGAGTTCAGCCGGTTCGATACGGCAAAGGGGACTTGGGAACCCGCTCCGGCCAAGAGGCAGCGCGAGGATGAGACCCGCGTGTTTTACACGGTAGCGATCCCGGGATTCTCGCTGTGGGCCATCACCGGCAGCAGCGAAGTCCAGGAGAACCGCTTTGACGTTGATAACCTTAAGCTTTCTACCTACACCCTTCAGCAGGGCCAGACGTCGGTTGCAAGGTTCCAGGTTACAAACCTGACCAACCAGGCGGCGGACTACTTTGGCACGTTGTGGCTGAACTCGCAGGTCGATCAGACCCAGCGCGTAACCGTCCCTGCTAATGGCACGGTCACTGTTACGTTCAACATCGCGCCGAGCATCGGCACCTACGAAGTTCGCGTGGACAGGCTGCTTGCGGACGCCAACCTGGTGGTTTCGGCTCAGCAGGCAACAGCTACGCCGGTGCCGCCCACTGCGACCGCTGTGCCTCCGACAGCGACGCCCACGAGGACGCCGGCGCCGCCGACGGCTACAGCGACCCTCGTGCCGCCGACGCCGACGGCAACACCCGCGCCGGGCGTTACGCCGGTGGCCCCGACAGCCACGGCGGTCCCGCCGACTGCGGTGCCTCCGACTGCGACGGCCGTGCCTCCCACAGCAACGGCTGTTGTGGTAGCACCGACGGCTACCACGCCGCCGGCGGTAGTGCCTACGCCGACAATTACGCCTCCGGTTGAGGAGGGCGGCGGCATAAGCCCGATTGTAATCGTGCTGGGCCTCGCAGTCCTTATCGGCCTGGGCGCGGCAGCCTGGTACTTCCTGATCAGGCCCAAGCCGGGCGCGCCGGTATAGTGCAGGTCTTGAGAAACGAGTAGTGTCAGGGGCCCCGTAACGCACGGGGCCCCTGATGTTTTTCCGACGGTGACCGATCAGCGTCACTTCTCGCCTGTGGGCAGGGAAGCCATGGCCCGTTGCGGTTGCCGGTGCATGGTCTTATAGTTATCTGGACTTGTGCCGCAACAACTTGCAAGGGATAGCCTTTTGGACCATGTCTTCCGGTCAGCTATTGAGAAGATCCACGAGTCGCCCGTGAAAATGGTCGTCGCTGTCACCGGCGGCGGTGTCCAGGCCATCTCGTGGCTGCTGACCGTCCCCGGCGCGTCCCGCACCGTTCTCGAATGCAGGGTCCCATACTCGGGAGAGGCGTTGAGGGAATTCCTGGGATTTGATCCGGCGCAGGCAGCATCGCAGGCTACTGCCGTTGCGATGGCACGGGCGTCCCTTGCTCGGGCGAGGTTGCTCGCAGGCCCGCAGGCCGCGGTTCTTGGCGTTGGGTGCACGGCGGCGCTGGCCACAGACCGGCCCAAAAGGGGCGAGCACCGCTGCCATGTCGCAGTGGCCGACGGGGCCACGATGACGGCGTGGGACCTGGTGTTCGAGAAGGGTCGTCGCAGTCGCGAGGAAGAGGACGACCTTGTGAGCCGGCTGGTCCTGTCGGGCATTTCTTCTTCGGTGATCGCAGGGAACGGCGTGGAGATCGTCCTCGCGCCGCCCGAGAGTGTGACCGAATCTCGTGTGGCCGAAGGCGACCGGCTGGGAGCTCTGCTCGCAGGCTGGACGGATATGGTGGTTGTGAATGCCGACGGAGGACTCACGGACCATCTGGGGGCAGGCACCTGCGTTTTGCCGGGCTCCTTCAATCCCGTGCACGAGGGCCATGAAGGACTCGCACGCGCAGCATCCGGCGAGTGCCACGCTGAGTCTGCATTTGAAATCTCCGTCACCAACGTGGACAAGCCGCCTCTGGGCCGGCAGACGCTGGATCGACGACTCAAGCAGTTTAGCGGCAGGCATACTGTGGTTGTGACTCGAGCGCCCACCTTCGCAGAGAAGGCCAGGCTCATGCCCGGAAGCGTCTTCGTCATTGGGGCCGACACCGCCGAGCGGCTGGTAGACCCGGAGTACTACGGCGGCAGTCCGGGAGGGATGCTCGCTGCGCTGCGGGTTATCAGAGAGCGACGGTGCCGGTTCATCGTTGCGGGGAGAGTGCGGAAGGGGGTCTTCGTGACGCTCGACGGCATAAGCATCCCGGCCGAATTCAGGGATCTCTTTCAGCAATTGCCGGAGAGTGAATTTCGCAGTGACGTTTCCTCCACCGAGATCCGCAAGAGCCTTGGGCAACAGTAATAGAACGGCAGGCAATCCCACGTCATGAAGTACAGAGACCTCAGGGAATTTATCGCGCTCCTGGAAAAAAAGGGAGACCTGCGCCGCATAAAGACGCGGGTGAGCCGTGATCTGGAGATTACGGAGATAACTGACCGGCTCGTGAAGTCCGGTGGGCCCGCGCTGCTATTTGAGAACGTCGATGGTTTCGACACCCCCCTGGCAATCAACCTGTTCGGAACGCATCAGCGCGTCGCCTGGGCGCTTGGCGTGGACCACATCGATGAGCTGACAGACCGCGTGCGAAAGCTGCTCGGCATGGTCCAAAGCCCGCCTCCCCCCGGACTTATGGGGAAGCTCAAGGCGCTTGGTGAGCTGGCGGGACTCGCGAGGGCGCAGCCGAAGCTTGTGGACAGGGCGCCCTGCCAGGAGGTTGTGCTAACCGGCGACGAGGTGGACGTGAACAGATTCCCCATCCTCAAGTGCTGGCCGGACGACGCGGGGCGCTTCATCACCCTGCCGCTGGTGATCAGCCGCGATCCGGTGAGCGGGCGTCGCAATGTGGGCACGTACCGGATGCAAGTGTACGACGGCAAGACGGCTGGGATGCACTGGCAGTCCCACAAGGTGGGGGCGCGGCAGTACCGCCGCGCGGAGGAGCAGGCGCTGGAGAAGATGCCCGTCGCGGTCGCGCTGGGCGGGGACCCGGCGACGATCTGGACGGGCTCGATGCCGCTGCCGCCGGACGTGGACGAGATCATGGTGGCCGGGATAATCCGCGAGGAGCCGGTTGAGATGGTAAGGTGCAAGACGATCGATCTCGAGGCGCCCGCCCACGCCGAGATCGTTCTTGAAGGCTACGTCGTGCCGGGGGAGTCTCGCATCGAAGGGCCGTTCGGGGACCACACGGGCTACTACTCGCTGCCGGATGAGTACCCTGTCTTTCACATAGAGGCGATAACTCACCGCAAGCGGCCCATCTATCCGACTACAATGGTAGGGAGGCCCCCAACAGAGGACTTTTTCATGGGCAAGGCCAGCGAGCGGGTGATGCTCCCCGCCCTGCAGATGGCGCTGCCGGAGGTTGTGGACTACAACATGCCGGCCGAGGGCATATTCCACAACTTCCTCATCGTGTCCATACGCAAGGAGTATCCGGGCCACGCCCGTAAAGTCATGTACGCGCTCTGGGGCATCGGCCTGCTCATGCTCACAAAGGCGATCATCGTGGTGGACGCGCACGTGGATGTGCAGAACGTCTCCGAGGTCGCGTGGAGAGTGGGGGCGAACATCGACCCCTCGCGCGATATCCTGTTCGTGGACGGCCCGGCCGATGACCTCGATCACGCGACATCGACGCCGCGGTTCGCAAGCAAGATCGGCATAGACGCCACGGCAAAGGGCAAAGGCGAGGGCAGGGCGCGCGAGTGGCCGGCGGACATCGTCATGACCGATGAGATCAAGAGGCTCGTGGACTCAAGGTGGAAGCAGTACGGGATATGACGTCCGACGCCGCATCCACACCGGTATTGCGCCGGCTCCTCAGATTCCTGGACGCTATCAAGTTCCAGGAAACGGTCTTTGCTCTGCCGTTCGCGTACTCCGGCATGGTGCTCGCCGGCCGCGGCCTGCCCGGCTGGGACCCGTTCCTTTGGATCACTGTCGCGATGGTGGGGGCGCGCACACTCGGCATGGCGGCGAACAGGCTGATCGACAGGCGTATCGACGCCGGGAACCCCCGGACCGCGAAGCGGCACCTGCCACAAGGTACTCTGAAGACGGCGGATATGGCGGCGCTGTGCGCGGTGGCCGCTGTAGTCTTCTTGCTGGCGGCATGGCGGCTCAACACGCTGGCGCTGGCCCTTGCGCCGGTCGCGGCGGGGTTCCTCATCCTTTATCCGTTCACGAAGCGGTTTACGTGGGCTGCCAGCTTCTTCCTCGGATGGGCGCTGGCTATCGCGCCATCTGCAGCGTGGATCGGCGTGACGGGGTCGCTGGCATGGCAGCCGGTGCTGCTCTCGTGCGCGGTCGCGTGCTGGGCGGCGAGTTTCGACATCCTTTATCACGCGCAAGACTTCGACTACTACACGAAGAACGGCCTGCATTCAGTGTCGCAGCAGTTCGGCGTTCGCGCGGCCTTCAGGACCGCTCGCGTGCTGGATGTTGTCGCTCTCGCTTGCCTCGTGGCCCTTGGTGTGTGGATGGGGCTTGCATTTCCGTACTTTGTGAGCTGCGTGGTCGCGGCGGCGTTCATGGTGTACAAACACAGCCTGGTTTCTCCGGTTGACATGTCCCGTGTGGGCGTTGCGTTCTTCCGGATAAATGCTTACGTCTCGCTGACCATGTTCTTGGGGACTCTCATCTCCGTGCTGGCGTTCCAATAGAGGAGACCGATTGGCCAAGTCATTGCCGGTGGTAATAGGGATATCCGGCGCGAGCGGCGCTGCGCTGGCCCGGGCGACTATAGACCGCGTGCTGAAGCTGGACGTGCCGGTGATCGTGACGGCGTCTTCGGCCGGGCGGATGGTGTGGCGCGAGGAGATGGAGGAGTCTTTCGGCGAGGCGGTGGAGCGGTGGACGGCGACGGGGCTTTTCACCCAATACGCCATCAGTGACCTCATGGCACCCGTCGCCAGCGGGACGTTCCCCACGCGGGGGATGGCGATAGTGCCTTGCAGCATGGCGACAGTGGCGGCGATCGCGCACGGCATGGCCGATAACCTGCTGCGCAGGGCGGCGGATGTTTGCCTGAAGGAGCGGCGCCCGCTGGTTCTCGTGCCCAGAGAGACGCCACTCCACGCCATTCACCTCGAGAATATGGCAACGCTGGCGCGCCTTGGGGTGACAATACTGCCGCCGGCGCCCGCGTTCTACATAAAACAGCAGTCGATCGCAGATGTTGTGGACTTCATCGCCGAGCGCACGCTGCTCGCGCTCGGGCTGACCACCGAGATGCCGCCGGGGATGGTCTATCGGAGCGGTGCGGGAGAGTAGAGGCCAGGCCTGCGAAGGCGTCCCGTACTTGAAAGCTCGGGGTTCTGCGTCTACAATTCGTAAGGTTTGATTTCGGACGGCCTCTCTAATTGGAGAGGAACATTACGCCACGGAGACGTAGATGATACCCTGCCTCGATGCCGTCAAGGCGCTCATAGCGCTGCGCAAGGACCAGATCGTCGTTCCGACGATGACGCCGAACAGGTACTGGACGAAGCTGTCAACGAACAAAGACATGGACCTGCCGATCTTCGGCGGGATGGGCAAGGCATCGTCGGTGGCGCTCGGACTGGCGATGGCGCAACCGGGCAAGCAGGTAATATGCATCGACGGCGATGGCTCGTTGCTCATGAACCTGGGCTCGCTGGTCACGATCGCCGGCATGAAGCCGAAAAACCTCGTTCACATCGTATTCGACGACCGCGCTTACCACACGACGGGCGGGCAGCCAGTGCCGGGCGCGGACGTGTACAACTTCAAGGTGATGGCAGAGGGCGCGGGCTATAAGAACAGCTACCAGTTCGACAACCTGGAGGACTGGGTAAGCGAGCTCCCCAAGATCCTGAAGCAGCAAGGGCCGACGTTTGTTTCCCTGCAAATACACTACCCGGACGGCGGCCCGGAGTTTTTCATGGCCTCCACGCGTGAGCCTGCGAAGCGGATGAGGGAAGTGCTGACGAAGGGGAAGTAGTCGGCAGTCAGCAGTTGGTAGTCGGCAAGTACTTAGCACATAAGAAGGGGCGGGATCCGTTGAGGTCCCGCCCCTTCTGTTTAGGGCCTATTCAGTTATTGCTACGGCCTAGGAGCCTGAGGGCCCCCCTACGGGCGCTGCCTGCGGCGTGGCAGCAGGCGTGCCGGTTGGCGCCGTCATGGGCGCGCTGGTCGGCGTTACGGTAGGCGCCGCCGTCGGCGAAGCGGCCGGAGAGGTGGCGTTCGGCGTGCGCGCCGGTGTTGGCGTCGTGCCGGTCGTCGGGGTGGTCTTGCCGCCGTCATCGTCGACGTTAACTTCGATTGTCTGGGCGACGTTCGTCGTCTGGTCTATCTTGATTACGACGTTCACGTTGACTTCGTCGCGAAGGTCCTCGACGTTAGTGTCGCGGTTGTTCTTCTTCACCTTCGTCTTATCGTCGTCGACCTTGATGACGACCTCTTCGCCGTCGCTCTTCAGGACGCGGACCTGGTCGTTCTGGACGTTAACGATCTTGCCTGTCACGGTCGTCTGGTTGTTGACGGTCGTAGACTGAACGACCTTGATGTTGTTGACGACCTTTACCGTGTCGGCGTTGTCGTTATCGTCGCCCTCTACATCTACCTCGACGCGCTGGCCGGTGGCCAGGTTCTCCTGCTGACAGTCAGGCGTGTCGATGGTCATATGGAAGGTCTTGCCCTCGTCCGTGACCACCGTGAGGTCGCCGTTCGCGCAGTCGATCTCATTCAGCGTGCCCACGATAGCCTGCTCGTCCGTCACCACACATCCCGCGAGAAGCAGCGATATGGGGACCCCCAGAAGGAAGACCCTCAACCCCAACTTTCGACCAAAAGCTTGTAGAGTCATGATGGACCGCCTCCTCCACTGGTCATAGAGACCGTATTCCCCCTCTATGCCTGATAAAACGTTCGGGCCTTGAACGCTGTCAGGCGCCGACCCGTTTTTAATGCCTGCCTGGCTTTGGATTTTGCGCGGGATGGGCGGGCGGCTCCCATATCTGCTACCATTTCGGCGATATCCGAACACTGGCTGCAGGAGACACCCGTGCACGACTTCCATACCCATACCTTCTTGAGCGACGGCGTCCTTTCGCCGATCGAGCTTATCCGACGCGCGATTGCCGTGGGATACCGGACGATGGCGATAACCGACCACGTTGGGCACGGGAACCTTGAGTACATCCTCAAAGTTCTTATCAAGGACTGTGAAGTAGCCAATCGGCGATGGGATATCCTGGCGCTGCCGGGGGTGGAGATCACCCATACGCCGAAGGATGAAATCGACGGGCTGGCGAGGGAGGCAAGGGCGATGGGGGCCAGGGTGGTCAACGTGCACGGCGAGACGATAATGGAGCCGGTGGAGCCGGGCACCAATTCGGCCGCTGTCAGGTCAAAGCATGTCGATGTCCTCGCGCATCCTGGGCTGATCACGCCGGAGGAGGCGGCCATCGCTGCGGGGAATGGCATATTTCTGGAGGTCTCTGGCCGGAAAGGGCACGGATTGGCTAACGGCCACGTTGTGGCGACGGCGCGGGCAGCGGGGGCGCGGCTTGTTCTGGACTCCGATGCGCACGAGTCCGGCGATTTGATGACACGTGCTTACGCGATGAAGGTTGCGCGGAGCGCCGGTCTGACCGAGGCGGATGCTACCGAACTGCTGGACCGGTCTCCATTTGAGCTCCTTAAGAAGCTGGGGATCGCGCGCTAAGACCTTCTCGGGAGCTCTTGGCCAGGGCGTGGGTGTGCTGTATATTAACCTGCGCGCGTTTTTCGGAGTGGCGGTGCAGGGCATCGGCGGAGGCTCGGGAGCGAAATTCTGCCGGGTACTTCCAAAGCTCCAAAAGGCGTGCTAAGATATAAAAACCTCTGCGGCGAAAGCCGCCTCGGGACGAGCGAAAACCTGGTAGGAACCCTAAACAAAGTTCTAAACAGGCGCTTGACTCGATTAAAATGCGGTGGTAGAATAGTCTTCTGGCCCGCGAAAAGGCGATAGTCTGGAGCGGTCTGGAAGCATAAAAAGCGGTAGGCTTGAGGTCCGCCAGCAGGCGGGCAGCGAGTCGTCGCAAGCACCTTAACAACCGAATCCTGCGCAATGTAGCAAAAACTTGCAGTAAACAGACCCTAATGTGGGTCAAGTTACTAAGGGTTTGCGGTGGATGCCTTGGGTCCAAGAGCCGAAGAAGGGCGTGGCAAGACTACGAAAAGCCTCGGTCCGCTGTCTAGCAAGCACAGCCGGGGATGCCCGAATGGGGAAACCTATACGGAGTAATATCCGTATGTCCGAAAGGACGGTAAGCGGGGGAACTGAAACATCTTATTACCCCGAGGAAAATAAATCGATGAGATTCCGCTAGTAGTGGCGAACGAAAGCGGAGGAGCCCAAACCTTTGCGACTTAACGGGCAGGAGCCCTATGTCGTGAAGGTGTTGTAACGCGCGCCTCTCCACCTCCTGGATGGAGAAAGAAGTCAAAAACCACTTCTGTAGACGAACGTGCCTGGAAGGGCCGACCATAGAGGGTGATAGTCCTGTAGACGAAACTGAAGTGGCTTCTGGCGTGCCGTTGAGTACCACGGGACACGGGAAATCCTGTGGGAAGCTGGGGTGACCACACTCCAAGGCTAAATACTCTTGGACACCGATAGTGTACCAGTACCGTGAGGGAAAGGTGAAAAGCACCCCGGGAGGGGAGTGAAATAGATCTGAAACCGCAAACTTACAAGCAGTGGGAGGGGTAGCTTGCTATCCTGACCGCGTGCCTATTGAAGAATGATCCGGCGAGTTAATCTGTACAGCAAGGTTAAGGGATAGAAGTCCCGGAGCCGAAGCGAAAGCGAGTCCGAATAGGGCAACGAGTTGTACGGATTAGACCCGAATCGGGGTGATCTACCCATGGCCAGGCTGAAGCCCAGATAGTCTCTGGGTGGAGGGCCGAACCCGTATTTAGTGCAAAAAGTTGGGATGAGCTGTGGGTAGCGGCGAAATGCCAATCGAACTCCGTTATAGCTGGTTCTCCCCGAAATGTATTGAGGTACAGCCTCGTCTCAAGTCTCAGGGAGGTAGAGCGCTGGATGGGCTAGGGGGCGTAAGCTTGCCAAACCCAACCAAACTGCGAATGCCTTGAGATGGTGAACGGGAGTGAGACAGCGGGGGATAAGCCTCGTTGTCAAAAGGGAAACAGCCCAGATCGCAGGCTAAGGTCCCTAAGTGCATGCTAAGTGTGAAAGGAAGTGGGATTCCTAAAACAGCTAGGAGGTTGGCTTAGAAGCAGCCACCCTTTAAAGAGTGCGTAACAGCTCACTAGTCGAGGGGTCCTGCGCCGAAAATATTCCGGGGCTAAAGCATGCCACCGAAGCCGCGGGCTCCGATTTATCGGAGCGGTAGGGGAGCGTTGTCAGCGCATTGAAGCTGAAGGCGTAAGCCACAGTGGAGTGCTGAGAAGTGAGAATGCCGGAACGAGTAGCGACAATCCTGGTGAGAATCCAGGACACCGTAAGTCTAAGGATTCCTACGCAACGTTGATCGACGTAGGGTAAGTCGGTCCTAAGCCGTAGCGCGCAAGCAAAGGCGATGGACAGCACGTCAAAATTCGTGCACCGCCGTTGTATCGTTATTAACAAAGGGGGGACGGGGAAAGATAGGCGAGGCGCACCCATTGGACATGGTGCGTTTGCCCCTGTAGGCCATGCCGGTGTAGGCAAATCCGCACTGGCGTTACGAGCTGAGCGGGGTGAAAACCAAAGGGCTTCGGCCCTGAAGAATCTCGCTGAATCTAGGCCTCCAAGAAAATCCTCGTTGTGAGATGCAGCGACGACCGTACCGCAAACCGACACAGGTAGACTGGGATAAATGTCCCAAGGTGAACGAGAGAACCATCTTTAAGGAATTAGACAACTTAGCCCCGTAACTTCGGGAGAAGGGGTGCCCGGGCGGTGCAAGCCGCATCCGGGCCACAGTAAACGGGCTCTAGCGACTGTTTATCAAAAACACAGGTCTCTGCCAAGCCGAAAGGCGATGTATAGGGGCTGACACCTGCCCAGTGCCGGAAGGTTAAGAGGAGAGGTTCGGTCTTCGGGCCAAAGCTTTGAATCGAAGCCCCGGTGAACGGCGGCCGTAACTATAACGGTCCTAAGGTAGCGAAATCCCTTGTCGGGTAAGTTCCGACCCGCACGAATGGTGTCACGACTGGAGCGTTGTCTCGAAGGTGGACTCGGTGAAACTGCAAGAGGGGTGAAGATGCCCTATACCCGCAACAGGACAAAAAGACCCCATGAAGCTTTACTGTATCCTGGCAGTGGACTGGGATGTCAGATGTGTAGCATAGGCGGGAGACTTTGAAGCCGCGGCGCCAGCCGTGGTGGAGTCGCCGTTGAAATACCGCTCTTCTGTGATTTCGGCCCTAACCCCGAAGAAATCGGGGGACCCTGCCTGGTGGGCAGTTTGACTGGGGCGGTCGCCTCCAAAAGAGTAACGGAGGCGTCCAAAGGTTCCCTCAAGGTGGATGGAAATCACCTGCAGAGTGCATTGGCATAAGGGAGCTTGACTGCGAGACCAACAAGTCGAGCAGAGACGAAAGTCGGGCAAAGTGATCCTACGGTTCCGAGTGGAAGGGCCGTGGCTTATCGGATAAAAGCTACTCTGGGGATAACAGGCTGATCTTGCCCAAGAGTTCACATCGACGGCAAGGTTTGGCACCTCGATGTCGGCTCGTCGCATCCTGGGGCCGAAGAAGGTCCCAAGGGTCCGTCTGTTCGCCGGTGAAAGCGGCACGCGAGCTGGGTTCAGAACGTCGTGAGACAGTTCGGTCTCTATCCGTTGTGGGCGCAGGAGATTTGAGGAGAGCTTTCTCTAGTACGAGAGGACCGAGAAGGACAGACCTCTAGTGTACCAGTTGTTCCGCCAGGGGCAGCGCTGGGTAGCTATGTCTGGCTGTGATAAGCGCTGAAAGCATCTAAGCACGAAGCCAACTCCAAGATTAGATCTCCCATCCGTATGGAATAAGGCCCCATCTAGACTAGGTGGTTGATAGGCCGCAAGTGTAAGGCGAGCAATCGCTTCAGCTAAGCGGTACTAATAGGCCGAGGACTTGACCCACATTAAGGTGGGTTTACTGACAAGTTTGACATTGCGCAAGGTTCGGTTTTCCGCACGTCGCGGAGGTGGGGCAATGGTCTGCATCAGCGGGCCAGGCCCGAATCCAACGTCGCGGGGTGGAGCAGCGGCAGCTCGTTGGGCTCATAACCCAAAGGTCGCAGGTTCGAGTCCTGCCCCCGCAACCAATAGTTGATTACAAAAGGCCCCCGGGTAACATCGGGGGCCTTTGCTTTTGCCGCAATTTTGCAGCCGAGAGATGGGCGGCGGGTGCAACGTGGTCTGCCAATGTAGCTGCACAGCATGCTGTGCACCGACATTGATCGCGCCGGGACTTCCGTTAAACGATCTCCGGCCACTTGTGGCCGCGCGGGTCCAGGACGCGCGTGGGCGAGAAGTACTCGCGGGGGTAGTCGTCAGGGCCGGGGATGCCGAGGACCTGGTCCACGACGTGGCGGGCGGCGTTGAAGTGGACGCCGGAGCCGGAGCCGCACATGCCGGCAATGATGTACTGGCGGCGGCCGTCCATGACGCCGACGATCGGGAATTCGTCGTCAGTGAAGCCGGCTGTGCAGCTCCATTCACGGGTCAGGTTCATGCGACTACGGCCGAAGCGGCGTTGCACCTCGGCGATCATGTACTTTGTTATGAAGTGCGAAGGCTTGATGCGGCCGGCGCCGCGGTAGCTGATGCGTGTGGCGTCCGAGCCGAAGATGACGCCGTCGTGGTGCTTGCCGAACCAACCCTCCGTGGACTGTATGCTTATGTCGCGCTTCATGCTGTCCGGGCCGCCCTCCACGTATCCCCCCTGCGTTTGCGTGGGGTGGAGCCTCCCGATGAACTGCGGGTGTAGAAGAGCGGTGTAGGACTCGGTCGCGTTGATTATGTACTTTGCGCGGATTGAGCCGCGGGTGGTGCGGACCTCGTACAGATCGCCCTCCGTTAGCACGTCGGTGACTCTGGTGTTGCTGAAGAAGGAAATGCGCTCGTCTTCCAGCGCCCTGCCAAGGAGCGACCACACCCACTTTGCCGGGTGCCACGAGCCGGCGCGCTGCGAGAAGCCAGCCGAGTGGTCCAGGCTCATGCCGGTGAGCTCCAGCACCTGCTTGGGCGGAATTTTGACCCAGTCGTCGAAGCCGGCCTCGCGGCCGAGGCGGACCGACTCGTCAAGGGCTTCCTGCGCCTGCACGCTGCGGCCCTGCACCCAGCCATTGCGGGCGTAGTCGACGTCGAACCCTTCGTCCTTGATCGTTTGCTGAATCATGTCCGCGTTCTTGTATGCGGCCTTGACGTACGCCGCAGCGAACTGCGAGGCGAGCCTGCCGCTCTGCTCCGGGGTGAGGTCCGCCCTGAACTTGTCAAGGTGCTTGAGGACGGTGTGCCGGGCGTAAGCGTAGAAGCGCCCCATGACTATGGTGCCCTCGTTGCGGCCGCTGGAGCCGGAGGATGCCTCGTTCATTTCAAGGACGGCCATAGTGCCGCCCTTGCGCTTCGACCAGTGGTACGCGCACGCGGCGCCGGTGAAACCCGCGCCGATGACGACGACGTCCACTTGTTGGGGCAGCGTTGCCTCCGGGTCTTTCGCCCACGGGTGGTTGGCGAGAGGGTTGGTGGCGGCGAGCCAGATGGAGGTGGTCGAGACGGCCTTTGCGGAGGTTACAGTGGTGAGGGCGTCGGGGATCTCAATGAAGGTCTGGCGGAATCCCCAACCCATGAAACGCAGGATCTGCAGGGGTCTCGGTTGGCCCGGCCACTTGATTTCCAGGTAGCTGCGGGCGGCCGCGAAATCATGGCCATGCAGGCCGGTGAGGAGACCGGCGGCGACTTTCAGGCGGAATACCGGAGAGGCCCGGGGCGCCTTCTGGTCGAGTCTTGGCGGCATCGGCGAACTCCAAAACGGACTTTCGGGGAGTTTACATCCGCCAAAATCGATATGTCAAAGCTGGTCTGCGGGAATGGGCCTTTTCGGCCACGTATAACCTTTCTTTTGTTGTTAAGCGCGCCGCGCCGTTGTAGACTAATTCCATTGTTCAAATCCGCACTTGCTCTCCCCACTTCCCTCAGGGCCTCCGGCGTAATCCCAGGCAGGTAAATGAAAGTACTTCTCAGGATTCTGAGCATGGCCGTCAACCACAAGGTCTGGTTGGCGGGTGCTTATTTCTGCATGATCGGCGGAGCAGCATCCTCGCTCCTGCTGCCGCACCTCTTTGGGGACGCCATCGATGAGTTCGCCCTCATCCTGGAAACCGGTGTATTCACGAACGCCGTCCTGGTGAGAATGGCGCTAGCCATCCTTGCAACTAGCGTTGTGATAGGCCTGATGGGGTTCGGCCAGTCCTTTTTCGCACAGTCGCTCAGCGAGGCGACCGTATACGACATCCGCAATAACTTCTTTGACAGGGTCCAGCGTCTGAGCTTCGCTTTCCACGACAAGCAGCACACCGGCAACCTGATGTCCCGGGCGATCAGCGACGTGGAGTCGATGAGGGTATTTGTCTACATAGGCCTCGTCGAGCTGCCCTGGCTCGTGCTGGTCTTCACCGCCACCGGCGTGCTGATGGTTATGGTGAACTGGAAGCTCGGGCTGGTTGCGGTGACGATCATGCCGATAATAGGCGCGATCTCGATAGTAATCCGCGGCAAGATCCGGGGCACCTGGAACGAGATCATGGAGTATATGTCCAGGCTCAGCACGGTGCTCCAGGAGAACCTGACGGGGGTCCGGGTGGTCAAGGCGTTCGGCATCGAGCGTTTTGAGCAGGCCAAGTACGACGTTCACAACACGGATGTGCGGAAGCGTTACTTCCGCCTGTCTAAGCTGCAAGCGTCCAATAACACAATGGTGGGCACTACATACTTCTCCGGAATGGGCCTGACGCTACTTTTCGGCGGCTACATGGTGGTCAACGGCGAGATGACGGCAGGCCAACTAGCCCAGTTTCTGTTCTACCTGCAGATACTTATGGGGCCGATCTGGAGCATCGGCGGGCAGGTGAACGCGGTGGCGAGGGCCCTCCCGGCGGGACAACGCCTGTTCGAGATACTCGACACAAAGTCGGCGGTTGTTGAGCGCGAGAAGCCCCTGGAGCCTCAGAGGACCCGGGGCGCAGTAAGGTACGAGGGCGTCAACTTCAGCTATAAGGCCGGAACGCCGGTCCTGAAGAACGTGGGCATCGCGGCGGCGCCGGGACAGGTGATAGCCCTGGTGGGCGCGCCGGGCAGCGGCAAGAGCACTATCGTTAACCTGATGCCGCGGTTCTACGATGTCGACTCCGGCCGCATCACCATCGACGACATAGACATCAAGGACGTTTCGCTGAAGTCTTTGCGGCGCAACATCGGAATTGTCCAGCAGGACGTGTTCCTCTTCGGCACGACAATCCGGGAGAACATCGCGTACGGCCGCGAGGACGCGACTCTAGAGGAAGTGATCGCCGCCGCGAAGGTGGCGCAGCTCCATGAGCACATTGCGTCGCTGCCCGCGGGCTATGAGACCGAGTTGGGCGAGCGGGGATCGACGCTGTCCGGCGGGCAGCGCCAGCGCCTTTCCATCGCCCGCGCGGTGCTTCTGGACCCGCCGATTCTCATCCTCGACGACTCAACATCCAGCGTGGACGCGCATACGGAGGAGCAGATCCGGACCGCGATGGAGGCGGTGATGAAGGGCCGGACCACCTTTGTAATTGCGAACCGGCTGGGCACCGTGCACCGGGCCGACCAGATCCTCGTGCTCAAGGACGGGCAGATTACGGAGCGCGGGACGCATATGGAGTTGCTCGCCAAAGGCGGGATATACAAAGACATTTACGACCTGCAGCTGAGGCCGCAGGAAGAGGTGCTGCACGAGTTCGACGTGAACACGCCTTCGGCGCTGCAGGAGGCCAAGTAGTGGCAACCGCAGTCAAGCTTGATGAGAAGGCCCGGAAGGACCGCGAGAAGCTGGAGAGCGAGACTTTCGGCTCCGCCTATAACAAGGCGGTGGTGGTGCGCTTCGTCAAGTACGTGGCGGCGCTGCCGATCCGGAAGATGGTGCTCCTGGCATTCGTCTCCCAGGTCCTGTACGGCGTCACGATAGTCTGCCTGCCGTGGATCATCAAGCTGGCCGTGGACGGCTACATCCTCAAAGGCAACCTGGACGGCCTGAAATGGGTCGTCCTCCTGTTCTTCCTCAACTTCGGCTTGAACAGGGTGGGCCAGTTCTTCATGGAGGTCTCGCTGATCCGGGCCGGGCAGACGATCCTCTACAGCCTGCGGCGTGACATGTTCGCGCACATGCAGCGACTCTCCCTTTCCTTCTACAACAAGACCGAGGTTGGCCGCCTCATGTCGCGCGTGCTGGGGGACGTGGGCCAGCTCCAGGAGCTGCTCACCATGGGCGTGGCTATGACGGGCGACCTTATCACGCTCGTCGGGATCACAATTGCGCTGGCGCTGATTGACGTCAAGCTCGCGCTCCTTTCGCTTTGCTTCCTGCCGGCGCTCTTCATCATCGCTTATTTCTGGCAGCCGAGAGCGAAGAAGTCGTTCATCCGCGCTCGGCAGGCTATTTCCACGGTCAACGGCGAATTGAACGAGAACATCACGGGCGTCCGTGTAGTCCAGAGCATGAACCGGGAGCAGCGGAACCTCCAGATATTCGACGGCAAGAACCGCGAGAACTTCAACGCGACCGTTGCGGCAACGAAGATATCCACCAGCCTGGTCCCGATTGTCGATATTCTGAGGGCCCTGTCAATCGGAGCGGTCATATTGCTCGGCGCACGGATGGTCGCGGCCGGCGAGATCGAAGTGGGCGCGCTGCTGGCCTTCATGCTCTATATCCAGCGATTCTTCGAACCTATTCGCAGCTTGACCACGCAATACACCCAACTGCAGCGTTCTATGGCTTCCGGCGAGCGCATCTTCGAGCTGCTGGACACGAAGACCGAAGTGATGGACGCTGAAAACGCGAAGGACCTTCCTCCGGTGAAGGGACGCATTGAGCTCCAGGGTGTCCGGTTCGGATATGCCCCGGGACAGGAGATCATAAAGGGCGTCGACCTGGTTATTGAGCCGGGCGAGACCGTCGCAATCGTGGGACCCACCGGCGCCGGGAAGACGACGCTGACCTCACTTATCGCGCGTTTTTACGACGTGCCGCGCGGGCAGGGCGCAATACTGGTGGACGGCCAAGACATCCGGGATGTGACGCGTCACTCGCTCTCTCACCAGATGAGCATGGTGCTGCAAGAACCTTTCCTGTTCTCAGGCACGGTGAGAGAGAACATACTCCTGGACCATTCGGATGTGCCGCAAGAGAAAATGGTCGAGGCGGCGAAGGCCGTGGGTGCGCACGACTTCATAATGAAGCTGGAAGACGGCTACGAGACGTTCCTTGAAGAGCGCGGCGTGAACCTGAGCGTCGGCCAGCGGCAGCTCATTAGCTTCGCGCGCGCTATTGTGGCGGACCCGAAGGTGCTGGTGCTTGACGAAGCGACCGCGAACATCGACAGCAGCACCGAGCTCCAAATTCAGAAGGCGCTGCAGGTGCTGCTGAAGGGGCGTACGGCTATTGTGATCGCCCACAGGCTATCGACCATCCGCGGAGCGGACAAGATAGTCGTCCTCGATAAGGGACGGGTGGTAGAGGTGGGGAATCACAACGAACTCACGTCGCGCAATGGGCTATACGCGCACCTGTGCCGCATGAACTATGCATCGCTCCAGGGTGCGATGGAAGCGCACGCGAGGGGCTAGGTCTTTCTGCCCTCCGGGATCACCGCGAAGACATCGATTTCGAAGTCCACATACGGCTCCGCGAGCGCCTTGCACACGATGCCGGTGGAGACCGGGTAGACGCCCTTCATGTGCCTGGCGATGACAGGGTACACGAGGTAACGGTACTCTCGTTTTGTGACGTATGGCGTCACCTTGCAGATATCCTCCATCTTCGCGCCGACTGCCTCCAGCAGCGTTTTCACGCACTGCATTGCGTTCTCCGCCTGCGCCGCGGGATCTCCACGCCCGACGAAACCCTTCCCGTCCAGCGTGTACCCGGTCTGGCCCTGCAAAAACACCAGGTTCCCCGCTCTCACCGCTTTTGCGACACCGTATTCCAGGTCCGGAAACATCGGTCCGCCTTTTGTCGACATCAGTCCGTAGCGCTCGTGTTCCATTGCATCTCTCCTTATGTGCTCCGCCGAACCTGCGGGTCCCTGTCAATGGGGTTACTGTATAACACTTTCACCCAAATTTGCCTATTCACATGAGACGCGTTTCATGCATGATACTGCGCGCGTCGTTCATTGAACTCGAGCGAGCCCTGCGTTGCGAATAGAGCTGCACCACCGAAAGCCGGCCCGGACCGGCGCCTTTCAAAGGCCATCAACCTTCAGGTCAGAGTACGACCGCCCGGAGCGCAAGCGCGGCGCGCGGCTCATGCTGGGAGAGTCTGTCGTGTCGGCCGTGGTGCAGGGCATTAACGGCAACTTCATGGGTGCGTTCGCCCTCAAATTAGGCGCGTCTACGCTCCAGATGGGGTGGTTCAGCGCCATGGCGGAGCTCTGCTCGGCCTTCTCCCAGCTCATGTCGCCGAGGGTCGTGGGCTGGATGCACGGCCGCAAGAAGATGATCATCACGACAGCGATAGTCAGCGCCCTCCCGTGGGGGCTTATCGCAATGACCCCCAGCCTGCCGGAGGAATACCGGGTCTGGGCGTTCATGGTGGTGGCCTCGCTGGCGCTGTCGCTGCTCATCATGTCGGACCCCGCGTGGGGAAGCTGGATAACCGATCTAGTCCACACTAGCCGCCGCGGGCGCTATATGGGGCTGCGCGGCTCCATGGTCACGCTGGTCTCGGTCGTCATTGGCCTGAGCGGCGCGTTCATGCTGGACCGGCTCCACGGCGCGGTGATGTGGGGATTCGCGATAGCGTTTGTGATTGCGCTCATCGCCAGATTGGTCTCGGCGCTCCTCTTCACCCAGGTCGTGGACCCGAGGCCGGACATCCGGCTGCGGCCGGGTGTAGCGCCGTGGCACCTGTTTGACCATATGGGCGCCACGAAGCTTGGGCGCTATAACTTGTTCATCCTGGTGTTCCACTTCTCGATGGGCTTCGCCAGCCCGTTCTTCAGCGTGTACCTGATCAGAGACCTCGGAGTTTCTTATACGACATTCGTCACCCTTGGGGTAGTCTCGAATATCGCCGTGGTACTGACGATGCCGTTCTGGGGGCGCATCGCGGACAAGAAGGGCAACCTGTTCGTTCTGGGCATCGGCGCGGCGTCGGTGGCGGTGTGGCCGGTGATGTTCATTGCCGTCTCGGAGATCTGGTACCTGTACGCGGTGCATATCATCATCGGCGTGCTTTCGGCAGGGTGGGGCCTCGCGGTACTCAATTTCGTGCTTGAGAGCGCTGACGAAGCGGACCGGCCGGCTGCAGTGGGGGCGTTTCGCGCAATGGCGTCGCTCGGCCTCTTCTCCGGGACGATTATCAGTGGGGTGCTCGCCACCCGCATGCCGACAATCCTGACGTACCAGATTGCGACGATGTTCCTAATCTCCGGAGGGATGCGGTTGGTTAGCGTCGCGGTGCTGTTGCCGCGTGTGGCCGGGAAGAAGGACACCGATGCCGCGCCGGCCAAACCGGCCGTCGCGGCCCAGGGCGGAGATTAGGGAGTCACTTCAGCAGGTAGTACACGTCCGTCTGCGCCTTCGACTGGTCGCCCGTCCAGTGGCCGTAGACCTCCCAGTTCGGGCCGCGCATAGTGTGGCCGTTGCGGGCGCACCATGCGTGGATGGCCCGGTGGGCCTCGCCCAGTTTGCTGTAATCGCCGGTGTGGGTAGTCACCGCGACTGTACCGCCCGGAGTGACCGAGGTCATTACGCGGGACGAAGCGGGCAGGGTGGCGTCTATCTCCACGCCGAACTGGGCGTCGAAGGTCATGTCGCCGTCCGAGTGGCCGAGCGGGTAGTAGATGACCACATTGCGGCCGAAGGATTTGAAGTCGTTCTTCCTCAGCAGGTCCCAGACCTCTCCGAGATACACGGGGATGGCCGTGGATAGCTCGGAGAGCTTCACGTGCGCGCGGACGGCCGCGATTGGCCGCGAGGCGATCTGCGAGGTCCTCGCCTCGTATGGCACTTTACCCCTCCGCCCTCTTCGCCGGGATGACCCCCATCTTGCCCGCGTGGTAGTCCTGGAACGCCTGGATGAGCTCCTCGCGCGTGTTCATGACGAACGGGCCGTACCATGCAATATTCTCTCGAATCGGCAGGCCGCCGAGGACCAGCGCCTCGACGGTATTTGAGCGCGCGTCCTGGACGGCGTCTGCATGCAGTGTAATCTGGTTGCCCTTGCCGAGCGCGACGGTCTGGCCCTCCCTGATCGGCCGCCGCTCGTCGCCTACTGTGCCGTAGCCCGCGAGGATGTACACGAGGGCGTTGAAATCCGGCTTCCACGGGAGCTGCAGGCGCGCGCCGGCGCTCACGCTGACGTGGGCGTAGGTGATGGGCGTGCGCGTGGCGCCGGGGCCGCTGTGGCCGCCGAGGTCGCCGGCGATGAGGCGGATGAGCGCGCCGCCGTCCTCAGACGCCAGGAGTTTCACTCTATTCGCATCCACGTCCTGGTACTGGGGCGGCGTCCACTTGAGCGCCTTCGGCAGGTTCACCCAGAGCTGCGTGCCGTGGAAGAGGCCGCCCTTTGTGAAGATGCGCTCGGTGGGCATCTCAGAGTGCACGATGCCCGCGCCCGCGGTCATCCACTGCGTCGCGCCGTCGGTGATGAGGCCGCCGCCGCCGTTGGAGTCGCGGTGCTCCAGCTCGCCGTCCATCATGTAAGTGACGGTCTCGAAGCCGCGGTGCGGGTGGTCCGGCGCGCCCTTCGCCTCTCCGGGGGAGTACTCCACCGCGCCCAGGTGGTCCAGCATCAGAAACGGGTCCGTGAGGCGCAGGTCCAGGCCGGAGAAGGCGCGGCGGACCTCGAAGCCCTCACCCTCAAGCATCCTGGGCGCGGTAACGACGGTCACTACGGGACGGTCCACGGCGTCCTCATGCGGTCGCGGCATGACGCGGGGGAGGGTAAGGATGTTGTCTGGGCGTACGGCTGGCATGTGTGCCTCGCTTGGCGTTGCATTTGGTTGTACACGCAATTAGATGCGCGGTTGGTTATGGAGATTTTACCCTAAAGAAGGAAGATCAAGCGCCGAGGGCGCAGAGCGGAGACGCAGAGAAACGCAAAGTTAAGACAAGGGTGGGGCCGTGTTGTGGTAGCACGGGCATTCGTAGGGGCGTTCTATGAACGCCCTCGTTGACGTGGAATTCGGTTGATGGAACCGCAATAGTAACCAACATGGGCGTTCATAGAACGCCCCTACGTTACATTATCCTCTACCTTTCTCTGCGTCATCGCCTCTGCGTCCTCTGCGCTTAATCTCCTATCCCTTAATCACCCCGAGCGGCCGTAGCCGGGCCACGTGCTTGCAGAGGCCTGCGCCGGCGGAGACGCGGACGACATCTTCCACGTCCTTGTACGCGGCGGGGGCTTCCTCCGCGAGGGACTCCCAGCTATTGGCCTGTGCGATGATGCCCTGGTCCTCCAGCTCCTTGCGGATGTCGCGGCCCTTGAGGAGCTTCTTGGCCTGCGTGCGGCTCTCCAGGCGGCCGGCGCCGTGGCAGGTGGAGCCGAAGGTGAGGCCCATCGCGCGAGGGTCGCCGACGGCGACGAACGAGTAGCGGCCCATGTCTCCGGGGATGAAGACGGGCTGGCCCACCTTGCGATACTTTTCCGGGATGTCCGGGTGGCCGGCTGGGAAGGAGCGCGTCGCGCCCTTGCGGTGGACGCAGAGCTTCGTGAGCTTGCCTTCCACCATGTGCTTCTCAATCTTCGCCATGTTGTGGCTGACGTCGTAGACCTGGCGCATCCCCATCTCTATCCACGACTTGCCGAAGACCTGCTCGAACGACGTGCGCGCCCAGTGGGCGATGCACTGGCGGTTGGCCCAGGCGAAGTTGGCGGAGGCGTTCATCGCGCGCAGGTACTCCTGGCCCTCCGGCGAGGTCACCGGCGCGGAGGCGAGCTGTCGGTCAGGGATCTCGATCTTGTAGCGCTTCGTCGCCGCCTCCAGGACGCGGAGGGAGTCCGTGCACACCTGGTGGCCGAGGCCGCGCGAGCCGGTGTGGATGAGGACCGTGACCTGACTCTTCTCGTGGATGCCCATCGCAGCGGCGGCCGTCTTGTCGAAGACCTCGTCCACGGCCTGCACCTCAAGGAAGTGGTTGCCGGAGCCGAGAGTGCCGAGCTGCGGGCCGCCACGCTCCTTGGGGCGGTCGCCCACGGCCTCAGGGTCGGCGTGGCCCATCGCGCCGCGCTCCTCGGTGACTTCGATATCCGCAGGGTCGCCGTAGCCCTGCGAGACGGCCCACGACGCGCCCTGGTTGAGGATGCGGTCGATCTCCCGGATACTCAGCTTCAGCTTGCCCTTGCCGCCGACGCCGGTGTCTATCTCCCGGTAGAGGACGTTCACCAGCTCCCGGAGCCTGGGGCGCACCTCGTCCTCGGTCAGGTCCGTGCGGAGGAGGCGGACGCCGCAGTTGATGTCGAAACCGACGCCGCCGGGGGAGACGACGCCGTCGCCGTCTGCGAGGGTGGCCGCGACGCCGCCGATGGGGAAGCCGTAGCCCCAGTGAATGTCCGGCATCGCCATCGAGTGGCCGACGATCCCCGGCAGGCACGCGACGTTCGCCACCTGGTCGATGGACGGGTCCTCCTTCATGACCTCCAGCAGCTTGTCGTCCGCGAAGATCATGCCGGGGACGCGCATGCCGGGCTTGTAGGTCCTGGGCAGGAGCCAGCGGTTCTCGTCGATGCGGGTAAGGACGTTTTTCCAGTTCATAAGAACAGGTTAACATATTCGCTACACAGCCCTGATAGACTCCCTTATGCCGTTGTGCTATTCTGCCTTAGGCCATGCGCTCCATGCGCGGGCCTTTTGCGGACTACACGCCTCACAGGAGCGAACTTCTTAATGGAACGCCCGATTTTCAAGCCGGTCGGCACGCCGGTAGAGCAGCTGGATACGCCGAGCCTCATCGTTAATATTGAGGCTCTCGAGAGCAACATTGCCGCCATGGCCGGCTTCTTCAAGGACAAAAAGGCGAAGCTCCGTCCCCACATTGAGGTGCACCGCACGCCCGCCATCGCCCACAAGCAGCTTGCCGCGGGCGGCACCGTGGGCGGCATAGCCGTCTCCACCGTGGGGCAGGGCGAAGTATTCGCACAGAGCGGCTTTACAGACGTCTTCGTCGGAAACGTGATCGTAACCGGGCCCAAGATCGCCCGCCTTTGCGCCCTCGCCAGGCAGGCGAAAGTAACCGTGGCGGTCGACAGCCTCAAAAACGTCGGAGACCTTTCGGAGGCCGCTGTAGCCAACGGGGTGATGCTCAATGTGGTCGTCTATGTCCACACGCGCGTTAACTTGCTCGGCGTGGAGCCCGGCAAGCCTGCCGTGGACCTCGCGAGGGCCATTAAGAGCGCCCCTGGCCTAAACTTTGCGGGCCTGATGTCCTACGAGGGCCGAATCCTCCCGGAGAACGGCAACGACCCCGTTGCCGAGTCAAAGAAGTGGGCGCAGGTGGTCCTGGATACACGGCAGGACATCGAAAAGGCGGGAATCAAGGTAGATGTCGTTAGCCTGGGCAACACCTCCAACTACCAGACGGTCGCCGCCATGCCAGGCGTGACGGAGGTCCCCGCCGGAACGTATGCCCTGATGGACGCCCGCTATGCCGGCAAGGTGCCGCAGTTCAAGTCCGCCGCCAAGGTGCTCTGCACCGTGACGAGCCTGCCCGAACCCGGCCTGATTATCACCGACGGCGGCCAGAAGACCATCGGCGCGGACACGGGGCTCCCGGCGATCGACAACGTTCCCACCTACCGCGTGAAGGGCCTCAGCGCCGAGCACGGCAGCATCTTCGCCGACCACGCCGTCACCGCCAAATTCAAGCTCGGCGACAAGGTATGGGTCACCCCGTTCGACATGGGGACCTGCGCCAATTTGCACGACTATATCTTTGCCGCGCGTAACGGGAAACTTGAGGCCGTTTGGAATGTGCAGGCGCGCGGCCACTACAGGTAAGACCGTTCCCGCGGGGGAGTCTAGATGAACGCCCCCTTTTGAATCCGCATACGCAACGGAGAGCACAATGCCCGCAGAGTACAGGCCCGCAATCGGCACACCGGTATCCCATCTCGACACACCTTGCCTGGTGGTCGACCTGGACGCATTCGAGCACAACCTGAACATCATCGCGGACACGTACCGCGACAGCGTCTGCAAGATGCGCCAGCACACCAAGAACATCAAGAGCCCCGCGCTGGCCCACAAGCAGATCCGCGCCGGCGGCACGCTGAACGGCGTGTGCACCGCCAAGGTCTCGGAGGCTGAGGTAATGGTGCAGGGCGGTGTGCATGATATTCTGATCCCGAACAACGTCGTCACCCGTGAGAAGATCGCCCGCCTCTGCGCCCTGGCAAAGGAGGGCGACATGAAAGTCTGCGTGGACAACACCGAGAACGTGCGCACGATCTCGGACGTGGCTGAGGAGTGGGGCGTAAAGATCGGCGTGCTGATCGAGGTGGACACGTCCATGGGGCGCGGCGGCATTCGCAACGTGGCGCAAGGCGTGGAGATTGCGAAGCTCGCTTCCAAACTGCCTGGCGTTGCGTTCAAGGGCGTGATGAGCCACCAGAGCGTCCAGGGGAAGCCGGACCGCGAGACACGCGTCATCGAGGCGCACAAGTGGATCAAGAAGGTGATGGTCGTCAAGGACGCCATCGAGGCGGAGGGCATTCCCGTCGAGATGGTCTCCAGCGGAGAGACCTTCTGCTACGACATATGCACGGAGATACCGGGCGTGACGGAGGTTGAGGGCGGGACGTACGCCCTGATGTCCACCGGCTTCAGCTACATGACGGAGTTCAAGATCGCCGGCAAGGTCATGGGCACGATCGTCAGCACGCCGCGCCCCGGCGTGGCCATCGGCGACGTCGGCGTGCACGCCATGGCCGGCCCCAGCGGCATGGTCCCCACCGTGGACGGCCTCCCCGTGGTTACCGTAGAGTCGATCCACGACGACCACATCGTCCTCAAGACGGACGGCAAGACCCAGCTTGTCATCGGCGACAAGTTCATGCTGCTGCCGGCCCACCAGGACATGCTTGTCAACCGCTGGGACCAGTTCATCGCCTTCCGGAACGGCAAAGTGGAAGAGGTCTGGGACATCCCCGGCCGCGGCTGCTTCCACTAGGGAGTGCAGGGGCGGGAGGTGTCGCCGCTCCGAGCGACAGATTGGGTGGCGGCCCTTTTCTTTCTCCCCCTTTGATGGGGGAGATGTCAGCTCTTTGGCTGACAGAGAGGGTGATCGGGGAGGTGGTGTGGCGGGGGTGTCTCGGATTTCGTAGGGGCAATCCCACCGTGGTTGCCCCGGCTGTTGGATCGATGACCCAGGCTGTTGGGCCGATCCCCGCCCCGGGTAGGCACAGTGGCCTACCCCTACGTTCGGCAGCGAGCGGGAGCCAAGGCATTGAGCCGAACAGCCGCCCTCACCGGTCCGCAAAGCCGGACTCTCCCGCGGAGCCGGGAGAGGAACTATGCAAGCAGCAGAACAGCCAGCACCCTCACCAGCCGCCGCGAGTCTGCCTTCACTAGGGACTCGCTATGCGCTGAACATCGGTCTCCTGGAATGCTTCAATGTCCGCGAAGGCGGACATCCGGCGAGAGATTCGCGACAGCGAACCGCCGCCCTCAGCGGCGAATTTATTCGGCCAGGTTCTCGTTGTGCTGACGTCCTTGTTCGCCGAGGCCCGAGCCCTGGGTGGACGCGGTGCTTTGCCCGCGCCGCCCGCGCCTCTAGTGGAAGTACCGCCCCGAGTCCACCACGATGTTCTGGCCCGTCACGCTGTCCGTCTTGCAGAATTCCACCACGAGTGACGCCACGTCGTCCTTTTCAGCGGGGCGCTTGAGTAGCGACGACTCGATGGAGCGCTTCTGCGCCTCAGGCGGGAGGTTGCCGGTCATGCGCGTCTCCGTCATGTAGCCGGGGGAGACGCAGTTCACCAGCACGTCGGGCGCCAGGCTGACGGACATGCACCGCGTGAGGTGGTTCAGCGCGGCCTTGGATACGGCGTAGGCGATTGACGAGCCGGAGGGGTAGAAGCCGGCGACGGACGACACGTTGACGATGCGCCCGGACTTCTGCTTCTTCATGTGCGGCGCGACGGCCTTGGTGCACAGGAACGGTCCCGTCACGTTGGTCGTCTGTATCTTGTTCCAGTCGTCCAGAGTCAGCGCGTCGAGGTCCGTGAACGGGATCCACTTGTTGTACGCGGCGTCATTGACCAGGATGTCAACCTTGCCGAGCCTTTTGACCACCGCCGCCACCATGGCGTTCACCTGCGCCTGGTCGGTCACGTCGCACTGGAACGCCTCGGCCCTGACGCCCTTCTGCGCCAGATCCTTTGCGAAGACCGTAGCGGCGTCCTTGCTGGTCGCGTAGACCACTGCAATATCCGCGCCCTGCTCGGCCAGCGCCAGGCAGATGCGCTTGCCCAGGCCGCCGCTCCCTCCCGTGACGACGGCGACCGTACCCTTCAGCTCCATTGGTGTCCTCCTGCGTGCCCCTGTGTGCTTTGTGCACGCCGGATTATACCACCGCTACCGGGCCTCCACCGCCTCCGGCTCAGGCGACCTTCTCATCGCGCGTTCGGGCCTTTGAGCCCACCACGAGGCCGGCCGCAAAAAAAAGAGGCCGTGGGCGCCCACGCCCACGACCTCTTTGTCAAAATTCGTAATTCCTAATTTGTAATTCGTAATTTCCTACGCGCCGCCCGCCACTGCCGGCACCACGCTGACCTCGTCTCCTGCCTTGAGACCGGTGTTGATGCCCTGGAGGAAGCGCACGTCTTCACCGTTGACGTAGATGTTGACGAAGTTGCGCAGGTTACCGGTGTCGTCGCAGAGCCGTTCCTTGATGCCGGGGTACTGGGTCTCCAGCGAGGAAATCACCTTCTGAAGGGTGTCTCCCTCCACCCTGACCTTGTCCTGGCCCTTGGTAATCCGGCGGAGAGGCGTTGGGATCCTCACCATTACGCTCATTTTCGAAAGTCCTCCAGTCGTCAAATTACTATCCTTCAACCATATCGCCCGAGACAGGATCGATCCTGACGCCGGTCGATCCTACCCATTCGAGCGCCTTTGTGATTTCATCCTCTTCGCCCTCCATCTCGAGGACGACCCAGCCCTGGTCTTCCCGCACGTCCGCCCTGCGGATGTTAGTTACAACGTCGAACTTGCGGCCGAGCACGTAGATCACCGGCTCCGTGATGAGCTCCGTTGAGAACGTGAACTTGACGCGTCTCCTTGTCTTCATGCCGCCTCGTTTGTGTTACTTCTTTTTCGCGGCCAACGCGGTCTGGAACGATTCGTAGTTGGGCGTGGTGTAGACCGGGTCCACCAGGTGCTCCACCGCCTCCTGCGTCTTGAGGCCGTTGCCGGTGATGTACGCCACTGTAAGCTCGTCCGGCCTGATCTTGCCCTGTTCAACGAGGCGCCGCAGGGAGGCGATCACAACGCCGCCCGCCGTCTCTGTGAATATGCCCTCAGTCTCGGCAAGGAGTTTGATTCCCTCGGCGATTTCGTCTTCGCGGGCTGCCGCAGCGGCGCCGCCGGAGGCCTCCAGCGCCTTGAGCGAGTAGAAGCCGTCGGCAGGGTTGCCGATCGCCAGCGACTTGGCGATCGTGTTCGGCTTCACAGGCTTCACGTGGAACGAGCCCTGGTCGTAGGCCTGCACCACCGGCGAGCACCCCTCGGCCTGCGCCACGTACATCTTCGTGTCCACGTGGTCGATGAGGCCGACCTCTTTGAACTCCTTCAAGCCCTTCCATATCTTCGTGAGAAGAGAGCCCGAGGCCACCGGCACGATGCAGTGGTCCGGCGCCTTCCACCCTAGCTGCTCCACGACTTCGTATGCGAGCGACTTGCTGCCCTCCGCATAGTACGGGCGCATGTTGATGTTTACGAAGGCCCAGCGGTGGTTGTCCGCCAGCTCGCTGCAGAGGCGATTGACCTCGTCGTAGTTACCGTCTACCGCCACAAGTGTAGGGCCGTAGATGGCAGCGCCGAGGATCTTGCCCTTCTCCAGGTTGGCGGGGAAGAATACGTAGGTGTTCAGTCCGGCCTTTGCGCCGTGCGCCGCCACCGCGCCCATCAGGTTTCCTGTGGACGCGCAGGCGAGCGTGTCGAACTCGAACTCTATTGCCTTTGCGGAGGCGACGGAGACGACCCTGTCCTTGAACGAGAAGGTGGGGTTGACGCTATCGTTCTTGACGTAGAGGTTGTTCAGCCCCAGCTTTCGGCCAAGGTTCTTGGCCTTGATGAGGGGTGTGAAGCCTGTCTGCATATCGACGGCGAACTTCGCGTCTACCGGAAGGAACTCGGCGTATCGCCACATCGTTCTTGGGCCATCGGATATCTTCTTCCGGCTCGTCGCCTTTGCGATCGACTGGTAGTCGTACGCTACCTCAAGGGGGCCGAAACAGAAGTCGCAGACGTATATGGGCTCAACTGGATACTCTCTGCCGCACTCGCGACAGGCAAGACCTTTTACATTAGCCAACTGCAACACCCTCCAAGGCTTGAAGACAGCCTCGCGGAGGCTGTGCTGAATTCGTAATGCGATATACACCCAGCATAGGAATGGTAACGCCCACCCATGGGGGTGTCAAGGAAGCGCAGCTATACGAAATGAGATGCGGTTTGCTCCCGGAATGGTGCACAATTGGACCCGCCGGACTTTATGCGATGACCGGTCCGCGGCATATACTAGGGATGAAACATCTGGAGGCCGAGAATGTTATCAGGCAGACGACTCTTGCCTCTGTTCCCGCTGAACCTGGTGCTCTTTCCAGGGGCGTCCACGCCCCTTCACGTCTTTGAGGAGCGCTACCGGCTGATGATGCAGCGCTGCCTGACGGACGACCGCCGGTTCGGCGTCGTGCTTATCAAGGCCGGAAAGGAGGTGGGAGAGCCCGCCGAGCCCTTTGACGTTGGCACGCTTAGCCGTGTGGCCGAGTACCAGCGTTTGGAGGACGGGCGCATAATCATGCGCGTCACCGGCGAGCGGCGCTTCCGCATTGAAAGGCTGACCCGGCTCAGGCCGTACATTGAGGCCGAAGTGGAAATGCTGGAGGAGGGCGCCGGCTCCCCGCTGGGCCCGGAGGAGATAGCCGCGGTGCGGGACGTTGCCGTGCGGCACCAGCGGCTAGTGCTGGGGATGCGCGGCGGGTGGGTGAGCGACGTGAAGCTGCCGGTGGACGCGGTCGAGCTCTCTTACCACCTCTGCGCGCTCGTGCAGTCGGCCATGCAGGAGCGCCAGCGCCTGCTGGAGGAAGACTCGCCAGCCGGGCGAATCCAGAAGGCCGTGGCGGTGCTCAACCACGAGATCGAGGTGCTCAAGGAGCACGTCGCCAATGAGCTTCGCAAGCGGGTAGGGGGCTAGCCGGTCAGGAGTCCAGCACCTCTATTCGCAGTCGCTTGTTGATCTTCCCCTTGCTCTCGTGGCCAACTACTTTTATGCGGCCTACCTCCCTGGTTGAGGCCACGTGTGTCCCGCCGTCCGCCTGCGCCTCCAGGCCGTGAATGTCGATCGTCCTAACTTCCTTGATGCCCTCGGGCAGGAGATTTATCTTCGTGCGGATGAGGTCCGGGTTTGCGAACGCCTCCTCGCGAGGCAGCACCTGTACGTGCACCGGGCGGTCCGCCTGCACCTCCCGGTTGATGCGCTCTTCAACCTCGTGGGCGAAGTCCTTCGACATGTTCTCCAGCTCGAAGTCCATGCGCGCTGAGAGAGGCTTCATGTCGCCGCCGGTCACCTTCGCGCCGTAGTCCCGCCACACCACGCCACACAGGATGTGCAGCGCCGTGTGCGTCCGCATGAGCTGGTAGCGCTTCGCCCAGTCCAGCGCCCCGTGCACCCTCGTTCCCGCCGGCGGAGGGGGCGCATCCAGCTCATGCACGACCTTACCATCAGCGCGGGACACCTTTGAGACCCTGTACTCCTTGCCGCCTGCGACCAGCGTTCCAGTGTCGCAAGGCTGCCCTCCGCCGCCGTAGAAGAACGCCGTCCGGTCCAGAACAACGCCGTTCGCCGTCGCCTCGACAACCGTGGCGTCGAACTCATTCATGTACGCATCGCGGTGGCAAAGCATGTCGGTCATGTCGGCACGGTCTCCTGGTAGGCACTTCAAGGACTGTTCCACACCGCAGGTTACCACTTCTTGTGGTGTGCGAGAAACCCGGTAGTGGTCTGGTTGGGCTAAAATCGTGCGTGACTGATTTCGGTAGGGGCAGGTCTGAGACCTGCCCTGGTTGCGTATGTATGGCGCCGCAGCAACCGGTCATCGCCGTTTACAGGCTACCCCTCGGCGTTCCGTGAGGGCAGGTCGGAGACCTGCCCATACCGCGGAGGGCCGCGCCTTTCATTCGCCAATGACCGCCTATGGTAAAATTCGCCCACGGAAATCGTTACCCGGAGACATCTCATGACCTCGCGCAGCTACGACATTGCGGTAGTCGGCGGCGGCATCGTCGGCCTTGCGACGGCTATGCGGCTGGCACAAGAGTATCCCAAGGCGAAGGTCGCTGTCCTGGAGAAAGAGAAGGACATCGCCCTCCACCAGACGGGACACAACAGCGGCGTCATCCATGCGGGTATCTATTACGCGCCCGGCTCCCAGAAGGCCAACTTTTGCTCAATAGGCGGCAAGATGCTCCGTGAGTTCTCGGACAAGCATGGCATCAAGTATGAGATGTGCGGCAAGCTCATCGTGGCGACCGACGAGAGCGAGGCCCCCAAGCTGGACGACCTCTTCAAGCGCGGCACGGCCAATGGGGCGATAGGACTGGAGATGGTGGGCCAGGAGCGGGTTAAGGAGATCGAGCCGCACGTCATCGGCGTGAAAGGCATCTTCTCCCCCGGCACAGGCATCATCGACTACAAGGAAGTCTCCCGGAAGTACCTCGAGCTTTTCAGGCAGCACGGTGGGGAGTTGTTCACAGAGTCAGGCGTCAAGGGCATAAAGGGTAAGGACGGCAAGCACTACCTTGAGACGCCTGAGAGCGAAATTGCCGCGACCTACGTCATCAACTGCGCGGGCCTGCACTGCGTGGACGTGGCGAAGATGCTGGGCCTGGAGACCGGCCTGCGCATCATCCCGTTCCGGGGCGAGTACTTCTCGCTGACTCCACAGAGCACGCACCTCGTTAAGGGGCTCATCTACCCGGTGCCCAACCCGAAACTCCCGTTCCTTGGCGTCCACTTCACCAAGCGAATCGACGGCAGTGTCGAGGCCGGCCCCAACGCCGTGCTCGCCTTCGCGCGCGAGGGGTACAACAAGTGGAAGGTTGAGCCGGGCGAGGTCTTCGGCATCGTGAAGTACGGCGGCTTCTGGAAGATGGCGAAGGTGCACTGGAAGTCCGGTATGGAGGAGCAGTACCGCTCAAAAGTCAAGGGCTCGTTCGTCCGCTCCCTCCAGAAGCTGGTGCCGGAGATCACCGGCAAGGACCTCTGGCAGCCCAGCGCAGGCGTCCGCGCCCAGGCGGTGAGCGCCAAGGGCGAGCTCCTCCAGGACTTCCGCATCGTCGGCACGCCGAAGTCCATCCACGTCCTGAACGCCCCTTCCCCCGCGGCCACGTCGTCGCTGGCGATTAGCCGCTACATCGTGGACCAGGCGAAGGACGCATTCGGGCTTGCGGAACTAGCGGCCGCGAAGCCGGGCTAGGGCCAACCCCAGCTACGCCTCCATTGACGAAAAGTGAATCTGTTTATATATTTGACGTATCGGCGCGGGAGTAGCTCAGTGGCAGAGCTCTTGCCTTCCAAGCAAGATGTCGCGGGTTCAAATCCCGTCTCCCGCTCCATATCCCTCACCCTGAAAGGTTCCATTTTTCGCCGGAACTTCGCGATGTTAGGCCCAAGGAAGCAATCCTTGCTCTACAACGCGCCGGCGGGGTTCTCCGCAAGGGTAAGGGCGACCACGTAAACATTAAGATGCCAAACGGGCAGATAGTAACCTTTTCCGGGAGGAAGGACCCGATCAAGATCGGGCTCTTGCGGGCAATGCTCAAGAAAGCCGGAGTAAGTGAGACGGAGTTCGTCCGGTTATTGGGAAGGAGCTAGGGTGGAGTTTATCGTCGTCTTGCGCAAAGCCGAAGAAGGCGGATACTGGGCGGAAGTTCCCAATCTGGAAGGCTGCTTCACGCAGGGAGATACGGTCGAAGAGGTGTTGAATAGCGCGAAAGACGCCATCTCCTCTCATTTGGCCGCGCTGGCCGAAGACGGCCAGGTAATCCCAGAGGAAGGTCGGGTAATCGTCGCTACGGTCCGGGTGCCGCAGCCAGTCTAACAAGAGCTTACGTACACTAGCCATTTGAATGGCCCCGACTTGGTCGGGGCCATTCTGTGTCTACGCGCCCGCGGTCTTCTTGCGCCTCGGCCGCTTCCCGTATTCAGCCGTCTCTGACGTCTCATTAATCTGACTGACCCTGGTCCTCAGCAGCGATTCGAAGATCTTCATCGTCACCGCCTCGCTGATCTCCTCGATCTGCTCGGTGGTCAGGACATACCGCTCTGTGGACGCGGCTTCCGAGCTGCTCTCAAGGCGCCGGTCCAGCCCATCGTAAAGCAGTTGCCGAGCTAAGGTCGTAATTCCTACGTTCGTGGCTTCAGAAAGCCGGTACAGCTTTTGCTTGTAGTCCTCATCGAGCCGAAGGGTTAGGGATATGGTAAGGGGCTTTTTGACAACGATCGTGGAAGGGTCTACCTCTTCCCATCCCGGCGTGTCATCCGTTATCTCATGCGTCGACCAATACTCCGCGGCCTCATCGCGCGTCATCACTCCGGTACTTTCTATGCCGGCCTTTTTCAGTTCTCGTTTCATTTTCCCTTACCCTTGCGACCTGCCATTCGGCGTTCCGTGACGCTGGCGTCCCGCGCAGTCACGGTGTACCATTCACCTTGATCAACGTATTCCAGGACAACGAACAGGTACCTGCCGCCTAGTGTCTGCCCGATAACGATCGTTCGACCCAACCGATTGTAGGTGTGTAATACATTCTCGACGGACTGTTCAACCTCGTCCGGCCGAACGCCGTGGCGGCCGACGTGCTCAACAGCCTTATCATCCCAAAATAGCAAGAAAATAGGCATCGAGTACGGCTCAAATGTATTACAAAGTGTGCCATTAGTAAAGGGGTTGTGTTACAAATCTCTTTACCAATGAGGCTTTTACCGCCCTTCGAGAATCCCCTTGAGATTGCCGCCCTCGTCCTTCCAGAACCTCCAGAGGGTGGCCAGGTCTGTGCCGAGGATGAAGTGGCGGACGCCCATGTCGAGGTACTTCTTGGCGTCGTCGGGCGCGCCGATGGCGACGCGCGGGTGGACCTTGTACTTGAGGGCGGTCTTTATCATGCGGTCCATGCCGTCCTTGAGCTCCTGCGCGTCCCACTGGCCCGGCTTGCCGACGCTCAGGGAGTAGTCGCCCGGTCCGAACTGCACCATGTCCAGCCCCTCGACGGACAGAATGGCGTCCAGGTTTGCGAATGCTTCGCGCTTCTCAATCATGAAGGTGATGACCGTCTCGTCCAGCGCCTTGACGTAGTTCTCCAGCCCCGCGAGAAAGTAGTCCGCAACGCGCCTGTCACCGTATCCCAGGCGTCCCTTCCCCTTGGGCGTGTCGGAGCGCGCGGCCGTAATACACTCTTTGGCGTTTTCTACGGACTTGATGTCTGCGAAGCATATGCCGTCAATACCCGCGCCGATGGCCTTCGCGGCGAGGAAAGTACGTGGCTCCTGGTCGAATTTGATCATGGCGCCCATGCCCGGGAACAGGGCCACGGTGCGGGCGAAGTGGTCAAGCCAGTCGAGGTCCCAGGGTACGTACTCCGCCTGGTACTCTACGTAGTCAAAAGTCCCCGCGTGTCCGAGTATTTCGATTACGTCCGCGGACTTTATCATCACGTTCGTGCTTACCGTGGGCTTTCCGCTCCGCAGCTTCTCGCGCAGGTAGTTGGGTCGCATGCCAAAACTCCCTTTCTTTGAATTTGCCATATCTTCTCACATTCGGTAGAAAGCGGCATTGTCCGATAGTTCACTCGCGACTATAATCCGTGCGAGTCGAAATACGCCTGCCGGCGCCGGCAATGGAGGTCGAGATGACCGAGAAGAACGCAAAGTACAGGATAGCTGTAATCGGTGGGGGCCGCAAGGGCACGCAGCATGCCCGCGCATACGCGCTGAACCCGAAGGCCGAGATTGTTGCGATTGCAGATATGGACCAGGAGAACCTGGAGCTCTTCAAGAAGCGCTTCAACCTGAAGAAGGGCTACACGGACTACAGGGAGATGCTCGCGGTTGAGAAGCCGGACATCGTCGCTCCAATCCTGCCGGTGGCGCCGAACCCGAAGGTTGTTGTGGAATGCGCATCCGCTCCCGGAGTGAAGGGCATATTCTGCGAGAAGCCCGCCTCCGTGAGCCTGGAGGAGGCTGACCGCATGGTGGAGGCGTGCCGGTCACGCAATATCAAGTTTGCGGCCGGCGACGCCTATCGCAACTATCACCAGCTCTGGGAGGCTCGTAAGGTCATAGAGTCCGGAGAGATAGGCGAGGTGCAGGCCATCAACCTGTACCAGCCTACCGACGAGATATCCGGCGGCGGCTGCCAGGGCCTGAGCGTGATGCGCATGTTCGCCTGGGACGACGAGATAGACTGGCTCACCGGCTGGGTGCGACACGACCCGTGGAGTGATAACGACCAGGGCATGGGCGGTTACGTGCGCTTCAAGAACAAGATCGAGTGTTTCATTCACCTCAAGCCGAACGCGAAGAGCGGAATCGAGATACTGTGCTCCAAGGGCGTCTTCTGGTCTGACTGGACCACCTTCCGGATGTGGAAGATGAAGGACAAGGGCCGCCTGCTGCACGATATGGAGGAGATGGTGGGCCGCTTCGAGGACGCGGAGGGTTGGGGCCCCGGCCTGGACGCCGAGGGCTGGGTGAGCATGTCCACCCGGCAGGCAGACAGCATCCAGGCTATAATCGACGCTGTTGATACGAACACTGAGCCGCGGTGCAGCGGCGACAACATGCGCCAGGTGCTGGAGATTGCCATCGCGATGCGGGAGTCGCACCAGAAGGGCTTCATCCCGGTGAAGCTGCCCATCCAGGACCGGAAGCAGAAGATCGTCCCGCACACCAGCCGGCTGGAGAACAAGAAGCCGCTCCTGGGCCACACCGAGTACTACAACCAGATGCGGCAACGCAAGGAGGCGTAGCATGGCGGAGGCGAAAAAGGCGAAGTATCGGGTGGGCATGATCGGCGGCGGCAGGAAAGGCACCCAGCACGCCCGCGCCTATGAGCTCAATCCACGGTCGGAAGTGGTCGCTATCGCGGACACGGACCCTGAGAACCTGGAGCTTTTCAAACAGCGCTTCAAGCTCAATACGGGCTACTCGGACTACCGGGAGATGCTCGAGAAAGAGAATCTGGACATTGTCGCGCCCATCCTGCCTGTTGGGCCGAACCCGGACGTTGTAATCGGCTGCGCGCGGTCCGGCAAGGTGAAGGCCATCTTCTGTGAGAAGCCGATGGCTATCAGCCTGGAGCAGGCGGACACGATGGTGGAGGAGTGCCGGAAGCGAGGCATCAAGTTTGCGTCGGGCGACGCTTATCGCAGCTTCCAGTAGCTTTGGGACGCCAGGAAGTTGATTGACGCCGGTGGGATCGGCGAAGTCACCTCGATCAACCTTTACCAGGGATCGCCGCAGATATCCGGCGGTGGGTGCCAGGGCATCAGCGTCCTGAGAATGTTTGCCAACGATGCTGAAATAGACTGGCTAAGCGGATGGTGCGGGGGCGACCCGTGGAGCGACGGCGACCAGAATATGGGCGGCCATATTCGCTTCAAAACGGGACTGGACGCGTTCATTCACAACAAGCGGGCATCGAAAAACGGCATAGAGGTCATCGGAGAGAAGGGCGTCTTCTACGCCGACTTCGAAAGCTTCCGTCTTTTCAAGTACAGGGGGGATGAGAAGAGCAGGCTGTATTCGGACCTTGTCGAGGTCCCGGGTCTATTCCCTGACGCGAAGCACTGGGGGCCGGACCTGGACGCAGACGGTTGGCAGAGCATGTCCACGCGTCAGGCGCACAGCATCCAGTCGATGATCGACGCGATGGACCAGGATATCGAGCCCCGCTGCAGCGGCGAGGATATGCGCAAGGCGCTGGAGATAGCGATCGCGTTCCGGGAGTCTCACCGCCGTGGCCACGCGCCAGTGAAACTGCCCATCCAGGACCGCTCGCAGAAAATTGTTCCCGTGGACCGCCGCCTTAAGAACAAGAAAGAGACGATGGGGGAAGCGGCGTACAAGGAGTCCATCAGCAGCCACACAAGAGCGCGCACGCCCGCAGATTGACAGGTGCACGGAGCGGGCGTAGTCTGCGTGAGGTTTGGGGAAATTCCTGGTGGGGTTGTTACTGGCGCTCGACGACCCACCCTCATCCGGCCTTCGGCCACCTTCTCCTTCAAAGGGAGAAGAGGGAATGCGCCCTGCCGCCCCACCCAATCACCCTCTCTGTCGCGTCCGCCGCGGCGGACGACATCTCCCCCATCAAGGGGGAGACAAAGCCGGGGACGGTCCGAGGGGCTGCTTCCCTCCTCTCCCTTGAGGCACCCCGATGAATCGGGGTGCCTCAAGGGAGAGGAGGGGCTAGCGCATGACGCTCACATTATCCAGCGAGGTAACCTATGACTCAACTCAATCCAGCCCGGGCGGCCGTTGCAGGGCTGCCTTCCATAAAGGCCACCAAAATCTCTGCGTCACCGGCGTGGGCGCTGATGCAGCGCCAGCTGATCGACCTGATCAATGAGGCCGCGCCCGCAATGATGCGGAAGTACTCTGAGCGCGGCAGCAACGCCTACTTCGCCGACGACGTTGACGACCAGTTCGAGATGTTCCATAACTGGGGGACGTTCTACGCCATCGGCGGCGGCGAGCACGTCCTGGACCTGGCGCTGGAGAAGTGGAACGCCGTAGCCCGCTGGAACGACGACTCCATCGTGAGCCGCAAGCGCCACTCAGAGTACTGGCACGGCGACCTGCGCCAGTACAACCAGCAGATACACAATGAGTACTACAACCTGGCCACGCCCGGCGGGGCAGACTGGCACCACATGGGCGAGGGTAACCAGGCATTCTACGCCTTCGGGCTGGCCGACCCAACGATCTCCGAGAACGTGCGCAGGGCCAGGCGGTTCGCCGCGATGTTCATGGGCGAAGACCCGAAGGCCGATAACTGGGACCCGAAATACAGGGTCTTCAGGTCGCCCATCATCACTAGCGTCGGGCCGTACAGGAACGCCACAGTGGAGTTCGCCAAGGCGTGGCTCCAGGGCGGTGGACGCCGCTGGAAAATCGGATGGTATCCTGAGTCGCCGGTGCCCACAGGTCTCCGATCCTCGCTGTACCCCGTAGTCAAAGACCTGGAGGTCAACTGGTTCGAAACGGAAAAGCGACGAAACCAGATACTCGAGATATTCAACCGCGTCGTCCTGGACGGCGATGTTGCCAACAGCCTCGCCGCGACCGCCCTCATGACGAACGCGTACCTGTACACCGGCGACGAGAAGTACAGGAGGTGGGTGCTCGAGTACGTTGAAGTGTGGATGGACCGCATCCGCAAGAACAACGGCATCATCCCGGACAACGTGGGACCGCACGGCATCATCGGCGAGCACCGCGAAGGGGTGTGGTTCGGCGGCCTGTACGGCTGGAACTACTACATGGGCATGAACGTAATCTTCCACGGCGCTACCGTCGCATCGGAATGCGCTCTAATGCTCACTGGCGACTACGGGTACCTGGACCTGCTGCGGTCGCAGCTCAAGATGCTTTTCAGCCACTCCTACAAGAGGGCGGACGGCCAGCTAATGGTCCCGACGCGAGCCAGCAGGGACGGCTGGACGCACGACACGGCCGGCAAGCCGCGCCCGTTCCGCCTGCAAGACATCGCCCACCTCTACCACGCGTCGCAGTCCGCCGAAGACCGCTCGATGATTGAATGGCTCCGCGCGGGGGACGTGGTCCGCGACTGGAACGCCATCCCCAGGCGGCACGAGAAGAACGAGGGTGAGGCCGAGGCTGCTCGCTTCCAGTACTACCAGGGCCGCAACCCCGGGTGGCCGGAACAGACCCTCAGCCAGGATTACCAGATAGCGGTGGAGGCCTTCCGCAAGATCGTGGAGGAGAAGCGCGACCCGGAGCAGCAGATCGTTGAGAACGCCAGCCCTGGCGACCCGATTATCACAAAGGGCCTCGTGAACACCACAATGGGTTCCCCGCAGAACGTCTACTGCGGCGGCCTGCTGCGGGCGACGGTCCGGTACTTCGACATCGATAACAACCGCCCGGGCCTGCCGGCGGATGTGGGGGCGCTCGTGGACAGGCTGGAGCCGCGGTTGGTGGGCATCCAGCTTGTCAACACCAGCGCTACCGAGACGCGCAACCTCATCGTCCACGCAGGCGCGTTCGGCGAGCACCAGTTCACAGAGGTCACATTCCGGAAGGAGGGCGACGCCGGTCTGACTGCCACGCGCGTGGACGGCAAGGACTTCGCCGTCACTCTCCCGCCGATGACCTCGATTCACGTGGACGCCGGGCTGCAACGGTTCGCCAACAGGCCATCATACGCATTCCCCTGGCACGGGGACCGGGTGCCAGTGCCGTTCGGATAGCTCCCTCCATTTCTCCCCCTTGACGGGGGAGATGTCGCCGCTTTGGGCGACAGAGAGGGTGTTGGGGCTGAGGGCTGGGGGCTCTGAACATAGGGGCAATCCCCCGTGGTTGCCCCGGGGTTGGGACCGGATCTAAGGGCGAGGTCATGGAGCCGAACAGCCGGGCAGGCACGGGGACCTTCCCGTACGTGCAGAGGAAAGCCAAGGCAGGAGCATCTTGTGGTCAAGGTTGTTCTTATAGGCGATTCGATTCGTATGGGCTACCAGCCATTCGTTGCGAAGGCGCTGGAGCACTTCGGGGAGGTGTGGGGGCCGGCGGAGAACGGCGGCACAAGCTCCAACGTGCTGGCCCACCTGGACGCGTGGGTGATCAACAGGCAGCCGGACGTTGCGCACATCAACGCCGGCCTGCACGATATCCGCCGGTGGTACGACGGTGGGTACATCAACGTGCCGCTGGACACGTACCTATACAACCTGGAGACCATCTTTCGGCGAGTCAAGTCCGAGACGAAGGCGCGCCTGGTCTGGGCCACCACTACGCCGGTGCACGAGGCGAAGCACAACGGCGCGCACGAGGAGGTGGGCGACTTCGAGCGCTACAACGTCGATCTCCAGCAGTACAACACCGCCGCCCGCGCTCTCGCCGAGAAGATGGACGTGGAGATAAACGACCTCTACCAGCTTGTCACGGACAACAACCCGAACCGGATACAGATGTACGACGGAGTCCACTTCAAGGACGAAGGCAACGCCATCCTTTCGAAGCGGGTCGCGGACATCATCAAGGGCGGCTGGAAGTGGAGGTGGTAGGCAATGGCGAAATCTGCCGTTGAGCTTAACGGCGTTACCTATCGGATGCCGACCAGGCCGGTCATGGTCGTGTGCATCGACGGCGGAGATCCCTCTTATATCCAGCACGGCTTGAAGCGGGGCTTCCTGCCGAATATCGCGGCGTTCGCTGCCAAAGGTTTCTCCGTCGTGGCAGAAGGCGCCATGCCTAGCCTGACCAACCCCAACAACATGTCCATAGTGACAGGTCGCCCCCCATCTGTGCACGGCATCTCCGGGAATTACTTCCTCGACCCTGCCACCGGCGCAGAGGTCATGATGAACGACCCGTCTTTCCTGCGCGCTGAGACCATCCTTTCCCGCTTCTCCCAGTCCGGAGCGAAGGTGGTGTCGATCACCGCGAAGGACAAGCTCCGCCAGATGCTGGGCAAGGGGCTGGACTTTGGGAACGGCTGCATCAATTTCTCGGCCGAGAAGGCGGACAGGGCGACGAAGGCGGAAAACGGGATCGATGACGTGCTCCGGTTCGTTGGTCTGCCGCTTGCGGACGTGTACTCCGCCGATCTATCCCACTTTGTCCTTGAAGCTGGCGTGAAAATCCTCGAGAAACACAGGCCGGAGATCATGTACCTGTCGCTCACGGACTATATCCAGCACAAGTACGCGCCGGGGACGCCGGAAGCCGACGACTTTTTCGCTAAGCTGGACCACGCCTTCGGCCGGCTGGCGGGGCTCGGCGCGGTGGTGGCGATCACTGCGGATCACGGGATGAGCGATAAGTCGAAGCCTGAAGGCTCCCCGAACGTGCTGTACCTGCAGGACGCGTTGGACGCCGAATTCGGGCCGGGCCGCACCCGGGTAATCCTGCCGATCACCGACCCTTACGTTGTGCACCATGGCGCGCTGGGCGGCTTTAGCCGCGTCTATTGCGGTGTGGGAGTCCGCCCGCGGGACGTCCAGGCGTTCGCGCGATCTCTGCCGGGCGTTGAGGCCGTCTACGACAAAAAGACCGCGTGCCGCACGTTCGAACAGCCAGCGGACAGGGAAGGGGACGTTGTCGTGATATCGAACGCGAACGCGGCGATAGGATCCTCGCAGGCGAAACATGACCTTTCGGGACTGAAGGGGCACCGGCTGCGCTCGCATGGCGGCCTGGCGGAGCGGCGCGTGCCGGTTATCCTGTCTTCGCCCCTTAGCGCCGCCTACAGGCAGCGCGCGGCAGCAGGAGTCCGAAGCTACGAGATCTTCGACTACGCAATCAACGGGACGTAGGGGCGTTCTATGAACCCCCTCGTTGGAGTGGAATACCGTTGATGCCTACCGTAATCCTTGGCAACCAGGGCGTTCATAGAACGCCCCTACGATAGCTGCCTCCAACATAACGTATCTATTTATTCCTGAGGGATTACATGTACGGCAGCAGGCGCATGATCTACAAAGGCAAAGTGATCTCGCTGGTCGAAAACACGGTCAACATCGCCGGCAAGGAGATCAGGCTGGACCAAGTGGAGCACCCCGGATCGGCGACTGCCGTCCCGGTGTTGCCGGACGGCCGGATCATCCTTATCCGCCAGTACCGGTTCGCGATCTCTGACTGGCTCTGGGATATACCCGCCGGCCTCCTGGAGCAGGGCGAAGCGCCGGACGCATGCGCCGCCCGCGAAGTGGCCGAGGAGATCGGCTGGACCGTCGGCAAGCTTGAGTCTCTAGGCTCTATCGTCACGTCGCCGGGCTTCTCTAACCAGCGCGTCTTCATGTTCGTCGCGCACCTGCAGACTCAGGTGCAGCACTCCCGCGAGCACGGCGAGATCATGACGATGCATACGAAGGACTGGGCCGAGATTGAGGGCATTCTGGCCCGGAACGAACTCTTAGACGCGAAGACGCTCGTGGCGCTCTACCGGTACGAAGCGATGCGGAGGCGGTAGGGGCCGTCTGAAACGGCGCAATGGCGTCTCGAACGCGCAATATCCAGTTGACGCCGATCTCTCTGGGGCGGCGTGATTTGGAGAGCGCTGAAGGCGCGAGATAATTTACCCCAGGGTGCAGCCCACGTAGGCTTTGCGGAGTGGGCGTAGCCCTGGGTACCGGACCGAAGAATATCCTAACGGCCTTGTAAGATAAAAAGAGACTGGCTGATGTATAAAATGTGAGATAGCGCGGCAGGCCGATCAGGCCTTGGTCCGACATTGTCGAGACCGTCCTTCAGCGAGGCCGCCGCGCAAAT
>Ga0194132_10001902_pt1 | contig 41000 bp, 30 predicted proteins | sample TA2KigOf80mmetaG_FD_148612 | JGI IMG/M metagenome (GOLD analysis project Ga0194132, IMG submission 148612) | Freshwater microbial communities from Lake Tanganyika, Tanzania - TA2015054 Kigoma Offshore 80m | ecosystem: Environmental > Aquatic > Freshwater > Lake | place: Tanzania: Lake...
ACATACTTGGTGCCATCTCAACTTGACCGGCTTCGCCAGGTCCGCCGGCTTGGCCCCTCCACCGGCCGCTTGCACCGCCAGGGTCATCACCAAGGCAGCGGCCGCTGCCTTGCTAGTGATGAGCTTCTTCATATTTTCTACCAGAAACAGGAATAACAAACGGTGGCAATCAACAATAGACCCGCCAGATTGCAAGTCGCCAATCGCATTGCAATCTCCCGTCTCATTCTCAATGGTTGAACCGGAACTCCGGACTGTTGAAGAGAGCCCAGAACACCTGTCTGAGCCCCTCGTCAGGCCTGTCTTTTCGCTCTTCGAGATACGAGTCGAAGAGCGTCTGCTCCGCGGCTGTTGCTGGCCGTGAGAGCACCGCCCAGGTCGCCTCGTGGATTCGTTGGCGCATGTCCGGTAGTTTCTTCAACACGGGGATCAGCTTGCTCCCCATTGCCTTGAGCACGCCCTCGTCATTGCTCAGTTTGAGCGGTTCGTCGATGCCGACCTGGAAATCGTCAAATGGTTGCTCGATGAAGGCGAAGGTTCCAGCCCCTTTCTCGACGTCGGCGAGCTTCTTTTGCCGCACTTCAATCGGATCGTCCGCCTTGAAGATGTCGGGTTGATTCGCGATGTGATAGGACATGCCCCACTGCGCGGGAGTGAGCGGGCGAGTCGGCGCCACCGCGAAGAGTTCCTTCGCTGGCGGAGTCCCTTGCCACTCACTGGATCGCGCGTAAGCCCGGCTGCTGACCAGGCCCGCGATCAGGCGCTTCAGATCATACTTGTGCGCAATCAGATCGCGCGCCAGCCATTGCAGCAACTCCGCGTGGCTGGCCTTGTTCTCGGCGTGCATCTGGTCCACGCGCATGACCAGGCCATGGCCGTAGAACCGAAACCAGAGGCGGTTGACGATGGAACGTGCAAACATCTCCCGATTGGCTTCATCGAGAGCGATGTCCGCGAGCCGTTTGCGGGCCTTGAATTTCGGCAGCGGCGGCAGCTCTTTCGATTTGGCGTACGCTTTGGTCTTCTCCTGAATGAGCTTCGCCTCCGCCTGGATCGCGGCGAAAAGCTCCTTTTCCGGCAGAGTGTCCATTTCGACCTTGGTCCCCGAAAGGAACATCATGGACACTTTGTGGGTATCGCCCTTCTTGTCCTTGAAGTCACCGAGCTTGACGTATTGTCGTTCGAGAAGGTTGCCCTGAAAATCGTAGCTGGAGGTGAAGAACGCCTTCATGCCGAAGAAGTAGTCCTGGGTCAGATCCTTGATTTCCGGGTGGCGGTGGCACTGGGCACAGGTGATGTTGAGACCGAAGAAAATGCTGCTGACGTCGCGCGTCAAGGCATCGGCATCCTTGAGCCGCTTCAGCACAAAGGCTTCCGGCTTGGTTTTGCTCGGCGTTTCGCTCGCTCCGATCAGATCGCGGAACATGACGTCCCACGGGCGGTTCTCCTGGAATGCCTCGACGAGATAGGGACGCAGGCTCGGAGCGTCCGCGTTGCTGTTGCGCAGCATGACGTCGAACTCATTGGCGTTGTGCCGGGCGAATCCCGGTGAAGCCACCAGCATTGCGATCAATTTCTTATTGTCGAGAGGTTGCTTCGCCGCGAGTTTCGCTTCGACGCCGGCTGGAATGCGTCCATTAAGGTCGAGAAACAGACGACGGACCACCGTGGTGTCGGGAGCGGGCGGCGCGGGTTTGACCTTAGCCTGCGCCAGCTTGGCGTCGATGTAATGGTCGATCACCTCGCCAATCGGACGATCAGGAGGCAGGAGGCCCTGGGCCTGTGCGGAAAGGGTAGAGCCCAGGATCAGAGCGGCGACGAGCAATGCGCGATGTGTTGTCATGGTGGCAGGCTCCGTGTCACGCGGGGATTTCCCATTTCAGGGCTTTGCCGCTGCCGACGGTGTAGAACGCATTTGCCGCCTCGTTGACGGCCACGTCGTAGGTGGGCATCGTGGCCGGGGATTCTTTCATGACGCGTGGCGTGGCGGGATCCAGGAAACACAGGGGACCGTTCGCGAAAGGCGCGACCAGAATCCAGGATGACTGCGGATGCCAGTAGATCGACTCGAACTGCCCACTTGCTTTCTGCTCGTAGGTTTTCCGCCCCGACCGCCAATCGAAGATTTGCACGAGCCCCGGCCCGGAGATGACAAACAGCTCTCCGGCCCGTTCTTTCCCGGCAAGGGCCAGTGATCGACCGTCGGGGGAAAAAGCCATGCAGCAAATGCGCGCCGCGGAGAGATAGCCTCCCTGCGATATCCCGAGGTAGCTGGGGGCTTCGAAGCGCGCGGCCTCCCGTCCGCTTTCGGTCTCCCAGACGATCACCTGGGCCGCGTCGTCCGCGGCGGCAACGTGCCGGCCGTCGGGCGAAATCGCACAGGAAAAGATCTTGTTGGGGTTGTCGTAGCGCGGCACTCGCGCATCGAATCCGGTCAGCGTTCGCATCAAACTTCCTGACTGCGCGTTCCACAGCTTGCAGGTCATGTCATCCGAGATCGTCGCGATCATCGTTTGGGCGTTATTGACCACCATCTGGCGGATCCACCGGTCGTGGGCCGCGACAGTGCGCACCATGCGGCGATTTTGCAGGTCCCACCAGATCAGCTTGCGGTCCCAACTCGCCGACACGAGCGTGTTGCCGACCAGGCCAAAACTGCTGACGTAGCTTTCATGCCCTTCGAAAACGGCCGTCGCGGCGGGGCGTTCGGCAGCGAAATCAATCGTGTAGATTTTTGAATCGGCGTGGCCGAGCCACACACGCTCGCTATTCGGCTCGCGAACGACCGACAGAAAATCGCCCGCATGGATCACAGTCTTGCTGATGCGAACTCGATCAAGGTTGGCTGGAGGCATGTCGATTCTCCGGTAGGTGTGGCTGCGTCACAATTACGCCAGCACGGCACTCACGGGTTCGGTGTTATAAGGAGTCAGGCGAATGGGTCGGCCATCGGGGGCGGCGTATTCCTTTTGATGATCGATCCCCACGGCCCGGAAGATCGTCGCGAAGAACCCAGCCGCAGTCACGCGATCCGTGGCGACGCCCGTGCCGTCCGCGTTCGTGCTGCCGTGAATGACGCCCGGTCTGATGCCGCAACCCGTCAGCGTCACGCTCCAGCATGCTCCCCAGTGATCGCGGCCACGTTGAGCGTTGATCTGCGGCGTCCGCCCCATTTCTGCAAAGGTGATGACGAGCGTATCGTCGATGAGCCCGCGCTGCTCCAGATCTTCAAGGAGGGCCGACATGACCTGATCGAGCGTCGGAACCTTGGACGCGTGGATCTCGAAATTCTCCCCGTGCGAATCCCACCAGCCGTCCGTCAAGCGCACGAACGGCACCCCGGCCTCGACCAACCGGCGAGCCACCAGGGCTTGCTGTCCGAAGAGCGAATGACCATAGCGATCGCGGACTTGCTGCGGCTCGCGGGATATGTCGAAGAGGCCGGCATTGTCCATCATGCCGCGAACACGTTGATAGGAACCGCCGTGGCTGGCAACAGTCGCATCGCTATTTCGATTCGCCTGGAAGCGGGCCGCCAATTGCTGCCGGAGCGCCTCGCGGGCGCGGTGATCAGCGTCGGTAAGCGAACCAGGGAGTCGGATGCCGTCCGGGGCGAGCCTGCTCGCGATGTTGATTGGTTCATAACGCGATCCTAAGAACAAAGCGAAATCGAGTTGCTTATCTCCCCCGCTGTAAGGCCAGGTGGCGTTCCAGAATGACACATGGTCGGGCACGAGACTATTGGGCTGCGACAGTTCACGGCCCAGGAGGCAACCAAGCGACGGCGTGCGAACGTTGCCCGTATCCCGGCGGTCCCCACTCATTAGGGCAAAGACGCTGGCGCCGGTATGGCCGGTATTCGGACTGGTGAAGGAACGAATGACAGCGGTCTTGTGGATACGCGCCGCCATTCTCGGCATCAGCTCGCTCATGCGGTAGCCAGGAACCGACGTTTGAATGGCCTGGAACGGTCCGCCCGTGCGCCGACCGGGTTTGGGATCCCAGCTCTCGAACTGGCTCAATCCACCTGCCATCCACAAGAGTATGACGCGCTTGTGCCGGCGCTGCACCTCGCCGGCCAGGAGGGGGCTACCGAGGGCGTCAAGTCCGGCCAGCCCGCCGACGAGCCCCAACGTGCCGCCGAGAAACGCTCGCCGATGGAGATCATGTTCCGACGAACCACAGGTTGGGGCTTGCTGCTTGTTCATGTGTGAACTCCAATCCAATAACCACGAACGGCTTGAGCAGGCGGGAAGAATCCGAGGCTATGCCGAGGCTTCATGTAGGTCAGGCTTTCTAGCCTGACTGCTGTTCCCGGATCGACTGACCGTGAACGCTTCACGTCAGGCTGGAAATCCTGACCTACGTCAACTCACGAATCGCTTCTCCGAACGGCAGAATGTGCATCGGCCGACCGGTCTGGTCGGGCAGCGTGTCGTGGTGGTCAATGCCGAGATGGCGATAGACCGTGGCCCACAGGTCGTTCGGCGTCAGCAGGCGGTCATGCGGATGCGTGCCGAGCGCGTTGGTGGAGCCGACTATCTGGCCATGGCGCATGCCACCGCCGGCGACCAGCACCGACATCGATTGCGGCCAATGCTCGCGGCCCAAGCGCAGACCTTGCGGGCCCTCCGAACGGCTGATGCGGGGCGATCGGCCGAACTCGCCGGTCACGACCAACATCACCTTCTCCGTCAGGCCACGGGCGTGCAGGTCCTCGACCAACGCGGTGACGGCCTGGTCATAGCGCGGCAAACGGAGACGCATGTCATTGAAGTTGTCATGATTGACGGCGTGCGTGTCCCAGTTATAGAAGGTGCCCGGAATGTGCGGATTCTCCATGACCATCGTCACGAAGCTGCATCCGGATTCGACAAGGCGACGGGCCATCAACGCACGCTGCCCCCAGGCGTGCCTGCCGTAGCGCTCGCGGACTGGAGCGGGCTCACGCGACAGGTCGAAGGCTAGCCGAGCTTCGGCGCTGGTCATCAGGCTGTAGGCGCGCTGGTAGAGAGCATCCATCGTCGCCATTGGCCGGTTATTGTCCATCCGTCGGCGCAACTCATCGACGCCATCGAGCAGCCGATAGCGGTCGTCGAGACGGGTGGCCATCTCCTGGTCGAGTCCGATGTTCTGCACACGGAAATCGGGGCGACTCGGATCGCCGCCGACCATGAATGGAGTGTAGCGTCGCCCCAGATACGCGGCGCCCTGGGCATAGGTATCGACATTGGTTCGCCCGCCGTCGGCGCCGGAGATGACGTTCGGCAAGCCGATATCGATGTGCTCGCGCATCCTGGAAACGACTGTGCAGACCGCCGGTGCGTCGTTGACGGTCTCTGTCGGCGTCGCCGGGATACGGCCCGTCATTACGCGCTTGCTGCCGCCACCGTGATCGGAGAACGTGTGGGAGATACTGCGGATGAGCGCGTACTTGTCGGCACAGCGGGCGTGCAGCGGCATCAGCTCACAAACATCGATCCCCGGCACATTGGTGCGAATGGGCCGAAACTGGCCGCGGTATTCCTCCGGCGCGTTCGGCTTCATGTCGTACATGTCGAGGTGCGGCGGACCACCTGCGAGCCAGATGAAGATGACGGAGGTTTCCGGCGCCGGCGTGCGTCCCTGTGACGCCCGCACATGCATCACGTCGCCCAGGCTCAGGCCTGCCACACCAAGAGTTCCTAGCGTCAAGAAAGAACGCCGTGAAATCGGTCCAGCGCATGGATTCATGTTCACAAAATGTCCCCCAACATGGCGTTTTCAGGATTCGCTAACCCGACTACTCCTTGCTCCACAGCATGCCGGGGGGATTGAGCATCTCGCCGCCGAAGCAAGATCAGCATTGCCCCCCCGAACTTGTCCCCCGAGAGTTTTCGTCGGAAGGACTCTTCCCGACCACCTCACTTGGTGCGCAACGCTTCCACGCGCGACCGTGTGTCCGCTTCGAGTTGGCGGTAGGCGGCGAGGTGTTTCTGGGCGATTTCAAAATTTTTGGCGGCGTTGGCAGCTTGCGAGTGTTGCTGCTGAGCGGCCTTGAGAGCGGCTTGCGCCCCGCTGACATCCCCGCCTTTACTCTTGGTTTCGTTCAGTTTCTTCGCAGCTTCGTCCATTTTTTTCTTGAGTTCAGCAACCCGCGGCGGCAGATTTTCAGCGTCTTTCTTCGCGACCTGAAAACGGACATCCATCTCGGCGAGTGCTTTCTTAGCCGTCTCCCACGCCGCCTCCGCTTGCTCACGTTCCAGGGCACGGTCAGGAACGACGACGAGATTCGGCTTTGTTTTGCGCAAAGCCGTAATGCCCGCTTCCGTCACTTTGGTTTCCGTAACGAACAGTGACTTGAGTTTTGGCAACGGTTGCAGGGAATTCAGGCCAGCGTCGCCGATGCCACAGCCGAACAGGTTAAGCACTTCAAGCTCTTTTAGACTTGCGAGATGCTTGAGGCCAGCATCGGTGATTTGCGTCTTTTCCAGGTGCAGTTTCTTCAGGACCGCGATCTTACCGAGATGGACGAGACCCGCATCCCCAATTCGGCATTCGCGCAACCGAACAACCGCGACGTTCTTCAGAGCAAGCAAATACTGCAAATGCTCGTCGGTCGCGGCGGTGCTGCGTAGATCAACTTCGAGGGCGTCGCCTTCAAGAGCCGCCTTGCGGACACTGCCGCCGATTTCCTCGATGCGTTTGATGGCCTCGGCCGCGTTTGCCGCCGGCTTGTAAGGAGGCGGCTGTCCGCGACCAACCACGGGGATGGTTAGCAGGAGAAGCCAACAGACGAGCGAGCACCGAACGGGAATCATGACAGTAACTCCCGGATTGGCTGAGCGGCGTGATCGACCATCGGCACGGGACGCTGACCGGGCGCCTGGAAATCCTGGCGGATGTTCATGCCGAGGGCGAGGCACAGCGTCGCCATGTAGTCGACGGCGGAAATCGGGCGGTCCTCGATGGTGCCGCCGGGATTGCGGCCGGTTTCGCTGGTGCGGCCAATCACCTGGCCGGTGCGGATGCCGCCGCCGGCCCACATGGTGCTCCAGGCGTTGCAGAAGTGGCCATCGCCGTTGCCCGGGGTACGGCCGAACTCGCCCATCCAAACGATGAGCGTGTCGTCCAGCATGCCACGGTCCTTCAAGTCGCGGATAAGAGTCGCCATGGCGCGATCGAGCCAGGGGGCGCGCTGGGCCATATTGCGGGCGGCGCCGTCATGATCGTCCCAGCCGCGGTGGAACACCTCGACGAACGAAACGCCTGCTTCAACCAATCGCCGCGCCAGCAAGCACGATTGGCCGAAGCGATGATTGCCGTACGCTTCGCGCATGCGTGCCGGCTCGGCTTCGACATCGAAGGCTCGCGCCCGTGGCGAGCGCATCAAGCGAACGGCGCGGTCGAAGGCCGCCTGCCTCGCACTTACATTGGGGAGTGCGTATTCCTCGCTGAATCCCCGTTCGCCTGCAGCAAGCAGTTCGAGCCTCGCGGCGAGGTCGTTGCCGGCGGCGCGAAGATTCTCCAGCCCGCGCGCCGGGTCGTTGACTGCCAGGGGTGCATGCTGCGGACCGAGATAACCCGGCACATTGCGATAAGAGCGCCCGCCATCGAGGCGCAGATCGTATCCCGCGTCGATGGTGACGAAGGCCGGCATGTCGCTGTTCGCCGCAGCAAGCTGATGCGAGGCAATGCTGCCAACGGCGGGATGTTCGAAGCCAGGGGCACGGCGATAACCGGTATGGAGCAGGTACTTCGCATCGTAGTGATCGTTGATCTCCGTCCGCATCGAACGCAGAAGGACCATATCACGCATGCACTGCCCGAGCTGCGGCAACTGCTCGACGATGCGAATGCCCGGCACGGAGGTCGGCGCCGCGCGAAATTGACCGCCCGGCTTGGGATCAAAGGTGTGCTGCTGGCTCGGCCCGCCGTCCATCCACAGAAGGATGCACGACTTGCCGCGCGGCCGGCCTACCGAGGCGCGAGCGAGCGCTTCGAACCACGGCACGGAGACGCCGGAGAGCAAACCGGCGGCCGACAACCGAAGCAGATCGCGACGATGAAGCAAGGGCATGGCCATGTCAGGGTCCTCGGAGATCAACGAACGAACAAAAACTCACTGCGATTGACGAGCATCCACAGCACGCCGACATAGGAGTTTTGGGAATTTGCGAGATATTTGGCCGCCGCCTCGCGCTCGGAAGCGCTGGGCCGGCGTGCGAGCGTCGAAAGATAGAGCCACTCGACGGTCTGTTCCGGCGTGGGATTCGTCTTGCGGAATGCATCGAGGGCCTTGCTGCCGGAAAGTAGGCGGGGGTGGTTGATCATGGTCAGCATCTGCGGGATGCCGTGCGTGAAATCGGTCGTGTCGTCCTCGTTGGTGCCAAAGCGGCGCAGGAATTCGATGTACGGGTCAGCGATCTGCGCTGCCTGCCCCATCGCCGCCGCGCCTTTGGCGTCATCGGCACGCAGGTCGAGTTTCGGGTCGCCGTAGACTTGCCGAAGCGAATCGTAGAGCACGTCCGCGGTCATGACGCGCACGGGCATGCGGCCAAACGCGGCAGTCTGCGCCGCGATCGACTGGCGGTCCTGTTTCATGCTGGCCCGACTCGTGCGCTGGTAGGCTTCCGAATTGCAGATCGAGCGCACAAGGTGCTTGATGTCGAAGCCCGAATCCGCAAACTCATTGCCCAGCATCTTCAACAGACCAGGGTGCGACGGTGGGTTTAACTCGCGCAGGTCATCGACGGGATTCACCAGACCGCGGGCGAAGAAGTAGAACCACGTGCGATTGGCGAACGCCTTCGCGAAATACGGGTTGTCCTTCGCGGTCACCCAGTCCGCGAGCAGCGGACGCAGCGGCTTCTCGGCGGCCGGGTCGAGCGACTTGCCGCCGAGGAATGCGGCTTGAACGGCCTTGCCGGAGTTCTTGAAGGCGGACGGCGGGATGACGATCTCCGCACCCTTGGCGATCGGTAACTTCGGCCCTCGTTTGCTCATGTTTGGCGGCGCCTTGCCGTCGGTCACCGTGTTGAAATCGCCCTGTGTGCGGCCAAAGAACGCGGCGAGCGCCCAGAATTCGTTCTGCGCCCAGTTGCGGTACGGATCATCATGGCACTGGGCACATTGCATTTGCACGCCGAGGAAGAACGACGCCGTGGCGCGGGCGGAGCCGTCGGGTGTCGCTTTGCCGCCTTCGCCGACAAGGCTGTAGAAGATGACGTGCGGATTGTCCTTGATTTGTCCGTCAACCGTGAGAACGTCGCGGACGATCTTGTCCCACGTCGCGCCCTTGGTGATCTGCTTGCCAATCCAGTCGCCGAAGCCGAACGCCTGCTTGTGGGGCTGAGCGCCGCCATTCATGTCACTTGGCAATTCGGGAGGACAAATCCATTCGCGCCAGGTGCGTCCGAGTTGCTCGCCGAAGCGCGGACTGGCGAGCAGTTTCTCGATCAGTTGAGCACGTTTATCGGGCGCTTTGCTATCCAGAAAGGCCGCCGCTTCCTGACCCGTGGGCACGCAACCGTTCAGATCGAGCGTCACCCGGCGAAGAAACTCGATATCATCGCTGCGCGGCGCGGCTTCGCGCTTCAGGGCGGCGAGACGTTGCTGGATGTGCTTGTCGATCGCCGCGGCCACTACCCTGGGGTCATGCTTGACGCCGGGCGCCAGAAGGAGATCATCGTCCTTCGCCGTTTGGGATTCCGTGGCAAGGCCTCTGGCGATCCATTGTTTGATGAGCGCTTTCTCGGCCGCGCTGAGCTTGGTTTCCCCGGGCGGCATCTCGTCGGAGGCAATGCGCTGCCACAGAAGGCTGCCATCGGCGTCGCCCGCCTTGGCCGCCGGCCCGTGCTTGCCGCCTTTGAGCAGCAAGGCCATCGTGCGCATGTCGAGGCCGCCCTTCTGGCGCAGTCCGCCATGACAGCCGAGACATTGCTTGGTCAGGACCGGCAACACGTCTCGTTCAAACAACGGTTCCTGCGCGGAAGCACCTGGCGGGGTCACCGCAATCGTGAGAGCACCAAGGACAAGAAATAGCGATCGATTCAAAGTCATGGAGATCTACCCGGCCTATGGACCGACTGACGAATAGCAGTCGGGTACTACCTATCGCCCTCGTTCTTGCGGGCCGGTGTTGGACGCAGGACCAAAATGCTGGCGGCCTTACCCGCCTCGGCGTAGCTGACGGTCACGCGTTGATCGACCTTCAAATCGGCTGCCTTGGCGTCCCTGGTCTTGGGGGTCTTGCGCTCGCGGCCGCCTTCTCCTTTGACCACTTCGTCTTCGCTGGTTTGAACGAGAATCTTGGTTTGCGCGCCAATAGCAAACGTCGTTGATCGCTCGCCGCTGTCGCCGCGCTGCACGAGGGTCAGCGAGTCGGCTACCACCTTCGAGACAACGCCGGTGACGGTCATGGTTCGCGGCTTACCTTTCTCCTGGGCGACCGTGTCTGCCGGTACGGCAGCGCTCAAGATCAGAAGTCCTAAACCGAGCATGCACGATTTCATGTTTTTGCTCCCCAGAGTTTTTATGCCAAGAGTTCGCGGATCGGTCCGGTGCTTTCCTTGAACGAGGTCACCGGGCAGCCGAGTTGCTGCAGGATGGTCAGGTACAGGTCCGACATCGGCTTGCGTTCCCCCTGGAAGCGAAGGTGTTGGCCGTGGCGGAAGCCGAGATGGCGGCCGCCGGCGAGCAAGGTCGGGAAGCTGCGCCCCGAGTGGCTGCTGATCTGGGCGCCGCCGAGCAGCAGTACGGCGTGGTCGAAAAGGGTTCCCTCGGTGGCACGAATGTCCTTGAGCTTTTGAATCATGCGAGCGAACAGTTCGCAGAACATCACATCGCGCGAGTGAATGACGCGTGCGTCCGGCGAATCGGCCGCCGCCTGGCCCCCCTTGTGATGCACGTCGTGAGCGCCGCGCACCGGAGCGCCGGCGCGCATCGCCCAGTCGCGATACTCGTCGTAGTTCGGGCCTCCTTCGCCGCCAAGGCTATGCGTGACGACGCGTGTCATGTCGGTCTGGAAGGCGAGGACGATAAGATCGAACATCAGCTCGATATGCTCGCGCATGCTGTTGCGCGCCTCCGGCTGCACTCGCACCGCCGCCTCGTTGAAGCGCGGCCGGCCTCGCTCCAGGATCCGCTCGCTGTCGGTGAGTCGGCGTTCGACCTCGCGAATCGATTCGAGGTATTGATCGAGCCGGCGGCGGTCCGCGGCGCCGAGCGGACGCTGAAAGTCGCGCACGCTTTCGCCGGCGGCGTCAAGAATGCTGCGGTTGAGCTCGATGCGCCCCTGGGCCGCACGCAATTGGTCGCGATCGGCCGGCGGGAACAATCGCTCGAAGACGTTGCGATGGTTAGAGGTCGCGGGGATATCGACACCCAGCGCATTGCGAGAGAGTGTCGCCGTGCCGACGCCATCGCCGAACGAAAGCTGTAGCGACGGCAGCCAGGTGGGCCCAAGATGCCGGGCGGCGACCTGGTCCATCGAGACGGTGTTGGTGATGGTGCCGGGCGTCAGATTGATGTTGTGGCCGGTCAGCCAGTTGTACGGATGCACGTGCCCGCTGATGCGTCCCTGGATGTGCAGAAGATTCGTGAGGACCGTGAAATCATCGCGATGCCGCGCCAGCGGCTGATGCGTCGGCGCGAGCGTGTAATTGCGGCCGGTGTCCCGGGGAAACCAGCCGTGCCGATCAATCGCGCCGGGGATGTAGAAGCACGCCAGCCGGCGCGGCTCGCGCTGGCCGGTTTGCGCGAAGACCGTCGAGCGGCCCATGATTTCCAGATACGGCACGGCGATCGAGGCGCCGAGGCCGCGCAAGAACGTGCGGCGATTCACGGGGTTTTTCGGATTCATGGAGAACTCCGGCCAAGGGAAGGTGGGGTCTTGGAGGGTTGTTCGAGGAACGCTTGCGACCGCACGATAGCTTTTAGCATATCGCGCAAAGGATATTCCTGGGAGCGATATTTCTTCATGATCGCTGCGATTTCCATGCGGTCGTCGATACCCGGCAATCGGCCCGTGCTGTAGATCGTCAGGTTTTTCAGAATGCCGCGCATCAGGTCGTCCTGATAGTGTTTTACGATCAGCCCTTTGAACTCGTCAAACGTCTTGAACTGCTCGCCGCGCGGCAGCGCGCCGACGCTGTCCACCGGCCGCGTCTTGCCGACCCCGCGCCAGGAGACTCGGCCGTCGAGTTCGCCGCGGGCATAGCTCTCGAATTCGACCTTGCGCCAGCGGCCGCTGAGGTCGAAGTTCTGGAACGCGAAACCCACCGGGTCAATGCTCTTGTGGCAAACCGAACATCGGTTGTCTTGCTGGTGCTGCTTGAGCAACTCGCGGAAAGGTTTTCCCTTGTTCTTCGCCTCGGACGGATTGAGTTCGGGCACCTCGAGCGGCGGAGGCGGCGGCGGTTGATCGAGGATGTGCCGCATGGTCCACGCGCCGCGGTAAATGACCCAATTTTCGCCCATCCAGCAGAGCATCGATTGAATGCCTGCCTGTCCGAGGATGCCGCCGCCGCGCGGGTCGTCGGGACGCAATTTCACTTTGCGCAGTTCGCCACTATCGATGGCCGGATAGCCGTAATGAATCGCGAGCGCATCGTTCATCATCGTCCAGTCGCTGACGATCAACTCGCGGGCGGGACGGTTTTCATGAAAGAGGTGCGCAATGTAGCGAATCGTCTCCTCGCGCATGGACGCCTTGTAATAGCGTGCCCAGCGGAAATGTTGTTCCTGGATGTAATCTTGTGCGATCGTGATCGGCTGCTCCATCTCGAGCCATTGCATCACGAAGGGGCGGAAGAAGCCATCGCTGGCGCGTCCCGCCAGCAGACGATCAACCTGTGCATCGAGGACTCCAGGGTCGCGCAGCTTGCCCGCGACGGCGAGGCGGCGCAGCTCGGCATCGGGCGGAGCGCCGGTCAGCATGAAGCTCAATCGGGCGCCGATAGCGTGCTGGGCGACCACGCCATCGGGATGCGCGGGGGAGGCCTGATAGCGAAACGCCGCGCTCATGAGGACCGATTGAAACGCCGCCCGCAGCGCGTCGTCGAACGACATCCCCTTGGCGCGTAGCTTTTCGTATAGCTTGAGGAACGGTGCCTGCTCCGCTTCGGTCACGGGCCGCCGCCAGGCTCGGTCGATCCAAATCCCGAGCAATCGCTTGGCACAGTCTAGATTGTCTTTCACTTGCCACTCGTCACTCGTCACTCGCCACTCTCTTGGCGGCCAGGCGACCGTCACGTCGGGCTCGATTTGCAGTTGATGCAGCACCAGGTATGGCGCGGGCTGTTTCTCCGGCGGCGTGGTCTTGCGATCGAAGAGCGGGCGGAACGGACCCGTTCCCTTGGGAGGCGGGTTCTTGTCCTTGGGATTGGTGCGATCCTCGTTCTCGTAGCCCTTGACCGCGTATGGGATTTCCACCTTGTTACTGAGATGAATACTGACCCCTTTGCTTTGCACGATGACATCGCCAAGCTGCACCTCGTAAACGAGGCGCATTGGCTTCTCCATTGTGCCGACGATTTCGCGATAGTCGATCTCTCTGCCGCCGACCTTGACCCAGAGATGCGAGTTGGGAAGCCCTTCCATCGGCTTCATGGCGGAGATGATGATGGTGAGTCGCAGCACGCCTTCGCGATCGGGCCGAGTTGGAATGGTGAAACTGAACGTGTCCTGCTCGCCAACGGTGCGCGGAGCTAGCAGCAGGCCGACGCCAGGGCGGCCGATGGCGAGTTGTCCGGGGAGCTTGACGTTGGCGCCTTGCTCCTTCCAGCCATCGATTATTTTCTTGTAGGGATCGGGGCCTTTCTTCACCGGCTGCACATCGCGGAAGTTGGCTGTGAACGACTTCCCCTTGGCCGATTCGAGGAAATGAATCCCCGCGACGGCGCGGCGCGTGACCTGGAGCCACTGCGCGACGGCGTCGGATGCCTCTTGCAATGCCTCCGCACCCGTATCAAAGCCGCCGACCGTGCCATCGCCCGGCAACGCCTGCGCGAAATCGACTTGCAACCCGGTCACGTCGCGCAAAGCGGCCGACAGTTCGCGCCGGTTGAGACGTCGCGTACCGCCGGGGCCGAGGGCACGCTGTCGTTCGGCGATCCAGGCCAGGATCTTCTTCTTGTCCGCGTCGTTTGGTTGAGGCCGCGCCTCCTTCGGGGGCATTTCGCTGGCAGCGATCCGCTCGTGCACCATGGTCCAGAGATTGCGATTGCCCGCCTGAACACCAGTCACCTCATCAAGACGAAGCCGAGACTCCTGCTTCTTGGGCCCGTGACACGCGATGCAGTGCGTTTGCAGAAACGGGGCAACCACCTTTTGAAAGCTCTCATCCTGCGCGGGCAACTTCGTGGCGGCCAGGCAAAGCACCAGCAGGGACGCGATGTTGGCGCGATTGCACAGGATCAGGAAGCTTGGCTTACAGAATTTGGTCATGGTTCCGCTCAGCCGGTGGGCTTGTGGGTAATGGCGCAAGGTCACGAATTGTCAACATGGCAACCATAGAATAAGGAGCGGCCGTGTTGATATCCGCCGGTCTTTCGCCATTAGCTTAGCAAGGAGTTGCAAAACGAATGCTTGGATTGCTGTTTGCACTGCTGTTGATCGGCCTGCCCGGGGAAGCGCAGGATCGCTCGCTTTTGACGGTGCGCGCCCATGATCTCTGGGTGTCGGCCGTCACGTTCAGCCCGGACGGCACGCTCATCGCGTCCGGCAGCGGCGACGACACCGTGAAGCTCTGGGACGCCATGACCGGAAAAGAAGTCAAAACTCTACGCGCCGAAGGTAAGGGAATTACCGCCCTTGCTTTCAGTCCTGACGGCAAGCGCGTCGTCTCCGGTCACTGGAACAAGACGCTCAAGATGTGGGACTGGAAAACGGGCAAAGATGTTTTCGTCCTGCGTGGCCACAAGGAGAGCATCACCTCGGTTGCCTTCAGCCGCGATGGCAATCGCCTCGTTTCCGGAAGCGCCGACGACACGATGAAAATCTGGAACGCCGAGACCGGCAAAGAGCTGCTGACCATCGATCCAGACAACGAATACGACATCAACGCCGTCGCGTTTAGCCCTGATGGAACCCGCGTCGTCTCAGGCGATGGTGAAAACAACGTCAAACTCTGGGATGCTAAAACCGGCAAGGAATTGGAAATCTTCGAAGGGCATGAGGCCACCATCACGTCCGTTGCGTTTCACTCCGATGGCAAGTGCATAATCTCCGGCAGCATGGACAACACCGTACGCATCTGGAATGTCGCCAACGGGAAAACACTGCACACGCTTGCCGGCCACAAGGATAGCGTCACTTCGGTTGCGATCAGCAAGGACGGCAAACGCGTCGCCTCGGCCAGCGAAGATGCAACCGTGAAAATCTGGGACATTGACACCGGCAAGGAGCTGGCGACGCTGCGCGGACACGACAGCGGCGTAATGGCCGTCGCGTTCAGTCCCGACGGCGCCCGGATCGCATCCGGCAGCAAGGGTGTCTTGAAGGTCTGGGCCGCCGGCAAGTAGTCACCTTCCCCCCAAGGGGATGTTGGCATTTGGCGACAGGGTTGCGCCATCACCTTATGAGGCCAGAGTCACGGACCTAATCGCATGGCAGTGCCACGGGATCCAGATACCTTTTGTTCAGGAGATCATCCTGCTGACACGCCGCCTGGTCGAGCGTGGCAGGATGACCGACTGCTACGCCCGCCGGCACGATTGACGAGCTGTTCCAAGCTGAGAGACCGTCATGATTCGATACTCACTCTTCCTCCTTGGTACATGGTGGTTTTTTGCTCCGGCGACTTGTTGCGCTCAGCAGAAGGCGTCTCCAGAGCAATTCACCTTCTTCGAGAAGAACATTCGCCCCGTCCTGGTCGAGCATTGCTATCGCTGTCATTCTTCGGGGGCGGCGAAGGGTGGCAAGGTCAAGGGGGGACTCCAACTCGACACGCGGGAAGGCATCCGCACGGGAGGGGATAGCGGGCCGGCCGTCGTTCCTGGCAATCCCGCCAAGAGTCGCCTCCTCGCGGCATTGCGCCATGAGACCGTCATGATGCCCCCGTCGGGGAAATTGCCCGATTCTGTCGTTGCTGATTTTGCCGCCTGGATCGAACGGGGCGCTCCGGATCCGCGTGACGGCAAACCGCTTACCCAAACGGAGAAGATCGACTGGCAAAAGGCTCGCGACTTCTGGGCGTTTCAGCCACCGAAGGTCCACGCTCCTCCACAAGTCAGGAACGCCATGTGGCCGCGGAAGGACATCGATCGCTTCATTCTGGCGGAACTGGAGAAACGCGGCCTCGAGCCGGTTCGGGCCGCCACGAATCGCGAGTGGATTCGCCGGGCAACCTTTGATCTGATCGGCCTGCCGCCCACGCCCGAAGAAATCGAAGCCTTCGAAAAAGACAAAACGCCCGAGGCCCACGCCAAGGTGATCGATCGCTTGCTCGCCTCGCCGCATTATGGAGAACGCTGGGGACGCTACTGGCTGGATCTGGCTCGCTACACGGACGATCTCGGCGGAACCGTGGGACCGGTGCTCGCCCCGACGGCATTTCGGTATCGTGATTGGGTCATCCAGGCCTTCAATCGCGACATGCCATACGATCAATTCGTTCGGCTTCAATTGGCGGGCGATCTTATTCCGGAGCCTGCCAAGGAATATGCGGAAAGGCTCGGCGGGCTCGGCTTTCAAGGTCTCGGCCAGCGCTTCAGCGGCAATGCCGTCGGCATGGTCAAAAAGAAGGTGGCCGATGAGCTCGACGATCGCGTCGATACGGTCACGCGGGCATTGCTCGGGTTGACGGTGTCGTGTGCCCGCTGTCACGATCACAAGTTCGATCCGATTCCGACCGTCGATTATTACTCGCTGGCGACGGCATACAACGGTGCGAAGCTGAGCGAGGAGATCGCCCTTGGCTCACCGACAGCAAACAAGGCCAGGGACGACTGGCAGAAACAGGTTGCAGCACTTTCGCAGAAAATCAAGAGCGCAGCCAAGACTGCGACTACACCTGACGCGAAGGCTGCGTTGGAATCGCTTCAGACGGAACTGGCTCGCCTCAATCAATCAGTTCCTCCAGCCGTGGTGAAGGGGCCGGCCGTCTCGGGCGGCGGTCAGGCGATGCGGGTCAACGTGCGCGGCAATCCTGACCAGCTTGGCGACGTCGCCCCTGCCGGTTTTCTGCAGATCTTGAAATCCAAAGGTGCATTGGCGGAGCTGAAATTCACGCGACTCGAACTGGCCGATGCCATCGTGGACCGGCACAACCCGCTCACGGCCCGGGTCTACGTCAACCGTGTCTGGCATTACCATTTTGGCCGGGGCATCGTGGGCACGACCAGCAACTTCGGTCAACTTGGCGATCGGCCCACGCATCCGGAATTGCTCGATACCCTCGCGGTTCGCTTCATGGACAACGGCTGGTCCACCAAGTGGCTGCATCGCGAGATCATGCTGTCAGCCGTGTATGGACTCAGCAGCGTTCCCGATGCGAAGAATCTCGCCAAGGACGCCGACAACCACTACCTCTGGCGCATGACGCCGCGCCGGCTTGATTTCGAAGCATGGCGGGACTCGATGCTGGTAGTTGCCGGAAAGCTCGATCCGCGGATCGGCGGACCGCCCTACCTTGATCCCAAAGGCAAAGTGCAGTTGCATCCCGAGAATCCAGAGAATCGTCGGCGGACGATCTATGGCTTCATCAGCCGATTCAAGCCGAACCCGACATTGACGCTGTTCGATTTCCCCGAGCCGAACGTGACGAGCGATCAGCGCACCGCGACGACCATCCCGCAGCAGCAGTTGTTCGCGCTCAACAGCCCGTTCGTTCTGGCGATGTCCCGCTCGTTCGCGGCCCGTCTCGAAGCGTCGGAAAAATCGGAGGAGCGTCGCTTGCTATTGGGGTGGCAGCTGGCGTTCGGCCGGGTGCCGACCGAGCGAGAGGTCGCCATTGCCCGAGAATTCCTGCGCGAAGCCGCATCGGTGGACGAAAAGCTGAGACCTTGGGAACGGCTTTGTCATTCGCTGCTGACAACCAACGAGTTCGCGTTCGTACCATGACGCAGATGGCCCACAAAGGAGCCGCAAATGTCCTTTTTCGAAAATAGTTACTTCCTTTCTCGCCGCGAACTGCTGGCCCAGACGAGCTACGGCGTTGGCATGATTGGTCTAGCGTCGGTGCTGGCTGGCCGTTCGGAGGCCAGCACGCCGTTAGCCGCTCGGCCACCGCACTTCCCAGCGCGGGCCAAACGGATCATCCATCTCTGGATGAACGGCGGCCCATCGCAGGTGGACACGTTCGACCCGAAGCCGGCCCTGCATCGATTCGCTGGTCAACGCCCGGCGAGCACGACCGGGCTCACCACGGAACGCCGGACCGGCGGACTGATGCCGTCGCCGTTTCGCTTCACCCGGCACGGACAATCGGGACTGGAAATCAGCGAGCTCTTTCCATTCGTCGCCCAGCATGCCGATGACCTGTGCGTGATTCGTTCGATGCACACGAACACGCCGGTTCACGAGGCATCCAACTGGCTGATGTTCACCGGCAACGTGCAACCCATTCGGCCGTCGTATGGCTCCTGGCTGCTCTACGGACTGGGCACGGAGAACGAGAATCTCCCCGGTTTCATCGTCATGGGTGAAGGGCAACCGGTCAACGGGCCCTCCAACTGGAGCAGCCGATTTCTCCCGGGAATCTATCAAGGTTGCCAGGTCACGCTTCCCGTCGATTACCGACCGCAAGATGTGCTTGCGAACCTTCACAACGCGAGCCTCTCCCCCGCGGCACAGCGCCGACAACTCGACTTCACGCAGCGACTCAACGATCTCCATCGCGACCGTGTTGGAGCCGAAAATGCCTTCGGTGCTCGCATGGATTCGCTGGAGCTGGCGTATCGTATGCAGACCTCGGCGGCGGAGGCATTCGACATCCGCGGCGAACCGGCCTCGATTCTCGACCTCTACGGCCTGACCGGGCCGAATGCCGGCGCGTCCGCCAATACCAACGGCGGCTTTCGCCGCGCCACCTTCGCACGCAACTGCTTGCTGGCTCGTCGGCTGGCCGAGCGGGGCGTCCGCGTCATCCAGATTTATTGCGGCAATCTGCAGCCCTGGGATACGCACAGCAACAACGCCCAGGGCCAGCAAACCCTCGCACAGGTCGTCGATCAACCCATCGCGGGGCTCCTCACGGATCTCAAGCGGCGCGGTTTGCTCGAAGACACTTTGGTCGTCTGGGGCGGCGAATTCGGCCGCACCCCGGCGACCGAAGGAAGCAACGGCCGCGACCATAACCACTGGGGCTTTTCCATGTGGCTCGCCGGCGGCGGAGTGAAGAGCGGCCTGGCCTATGGCGCGACCGACGAGTTCGGCTTCCGCGCCGTCGAGAAACGCGTCCACGTTCACGACCTCCACGCCACGATGCTCCATCTGATGGGCATCGATCACGAACGCCTGACCTTCCGCTACAGCGGCCGTGATCATCGACTGACCGACGTGCACGGCACGGTCATTCGCGATTTGATTGCGTGAGCCACATCAGTTTTGGGAGACAGAAATGATCCGGTTTTTACTTGCAGCCGCTGTCGCGTTCGTGATCTGCCCTGTTCCAGTCCAGGCTCAGGCCCCAAAGCCGGACAAGGATGGGTGGTACGGTCTGTTCGATGGGAAGACGCTTGACGGCTGGAAAGCCGCGGACTTCCCGAAGGCGTTCAAGGTCGAGGAGGGGCTCATCGTCGCCGGGGGGACGCCGTTAACCCACCTCTATTACGTCGGACCAGTCCAGAACGCCAAATTTAAGGACTTCGAATTGAAGGCCGAGGTCAAGACTCGACCCAAGGGAAACTCCGGGATCATTTTTCATACCGAGTTCCAGGACAAGGGGTTTCCCAACAAGGGTTTCGAATTCCAGATCAACAACACCGGCAGCGACAAGGCGTTTCGCACGGGCAGCATCTATCCAGCGAAGCCCATGAACCGTGTTGTCGCCAAGGATGACGAGTGGTTCGAGTGTTATCTCGTCGTCCGTGGAAACAAGGTAACGCTCAAGGTGAACGGCGAAATCACGGTAGAGACAACGTTGCCCCATGAGGCGAAGACAGGCCGAACTCTAGCCAGCGGAACCTTCGCGATTCAGGGGCACGACCCAGGCAGCATCGTGTATTTTCGCAGTATTCGTGTGAAGCCCCTGGAATGAGGTTTTAAGGCCTGGGCCGCGACAAGTAAGCCCTTCGCCCCACCCGGATGTTGATATTTGGCGAGTTTGCGCCATCACCTTCCCAAGACCAGAGTCACGGACTCATTCGCATGGCAGTGCCACGGGATCCGGATACCTTTGTTCAGGAACTGACGAAGCATCAGTCACGGCTGCGCGGCTTCATCCGCTGTCTGCTCTTTCAATCGACGAGCGTGGAAGACGTGCTTCAGGAGACGAATCTGCTTTTGTGGAACAAGGCGGATCAATTCGAGCCAGGGACGAACTTCTGGTCGTGGGCGAGCGAGGTCGCGCGATATTCCGTGTTGACGCATTTGAAAAAACAAGGGCGCGACCGGCACCTTTTTGACGAAAGCGTTGTGAACGAACTGGCGATGGAGGCCCAGGGGCCAGCGGCCGAAATCGACGAACGCCGCGCCGCTTTGGAGCACTGCCTGGAAAAACTGCCGGCGCCGCAGCGGTTGTTGCTGGATCGCCGGTATGGGTTGCATGAGCCGATCGAGACCATGGCCAAGGCGCTGCGCCGACCACCGGGGTCATTGCGGCAAACGCTGTATCGGATTCGTGAGACGCTCTTGCGTTGCATTGAGAAAGAGCTTGCCGTGGAGGGAGCGGGATGAAACTAACCGATATGACACCCGATCCCATGACGGAGCTTCTCTCCATCGCATTGGACGGCGAGCTAACCGATGAGCAACGGGAACGGCTCGCGCACCTGCTCAAAACCGATCCCGAGGCCCGGCGGCGCTATCTCGATTTCATGCTGCTCGACTCATTGCTTCAGGAGGAGTTGGGCGATGAATCGCTGGTTGGCCTCGTGGACATGATGGGAGGCGGGACCAGCGAAAGCTCAGATCAACCGGCCAATCCCATTTCGCAGCCCGCTCCTCGCAATTGGCCAGCACGCATCGCCTGGGCGCTGGTCGGTTGCGCGGTCGTCGTGCTGCTCGGCCTTCTCGCAAGCCACTTTTTCATCGCCCCTCGCCCCTCGCCGCTCCCCCCTCTTCAACGGGAATCGGTCCTGGCAAGGGCGCGCGTGGTCGAGCTTGATGGTCAAGTCGAGCTTGTCTCTTCCAAGGGGGATACGCGCGACCTCCGGGTCGGCGACGAGGTGCACGCTGGCGAGAGCTTGCGCACCATCGGCGACAGTAGTTTCGCCGTGATCGATTTCGACAAAGTCGGAAAGTTTGAACTCAATCCGGGCACCCAGGTGCGGCTTGTCAAAAACGACACGGTCGATGGGCCTGCGAAGCTCTTTCTGTCGCATGGGGTCCTCCGCACGGAAACCCGAGCAAATGCCAAGCAGCCCCTTGTCGTCGCAACGCCGCACGCGGAAATCCTGGGAACGAATGCCCATTTCACCTGCTCCAGTCTCTCCGACACGACCTGGATCGAGGTCGAGCAGGGACAGGCCAAGGTGATTCGCCAGGCCGACGGTCGGCCCATGTCGGTCGAATCGGGATTCAAAACGGTCGTCAACCTTGATCCGGCTCCGCCTAAATCGATCGCTGCCCCTCAATTCGGTCAACGTCCGGTATTCGAGATTCTGCACTGTCCATCGCGCACCATTGCCTTCACGGCCGACGGCAAAAGCCTACTCATGGCGGGAACCGCTGGGCGCTTTTGGCGTTTCGACTTCGATAAGAACAAGGAATCGCTCATCTTCGAGGAAAAGAAGCTCGGCACCGACCGCACGCTGTTGTCCACCGACGCTCGACTGCTGGCTTTCGCCTTTGAATCGGTGATTCACCTTCGCTCAGCCGGCAACATGGAACCGCTACCCAGCATCGAAACCCGGCTCAAGAACGTCCGCGCCTTCGCGCTGTCGCCCGATGGTAGACGCGCCGCGATGATCCATCAAACGCCACGCGATCCTCGGCGAGTGCGCGTGTGGAATACGTCCACGGGAGCCGAGGAAGTCAACCTCCCGAGCCCTGTCGCGAATCTTGGTGCGCTGGCGTTCTCGCGCGATGGCAACCTGCTGGCGGGTGGCAGTTCGCGTGGCGGCGTGATACTCTGGGATTTGCCCAGGCAAGAGGAAATCGGCCGCTGGGAAGGCATGTCCAGCGCCGTGGACATGCTCGCTTTTTCGCCGGAGGAGAAGCGCCTGGCCGCCATCGTCGGTAGTCAGATTGTCTTTTGGGATATCGCCTCGAAGCAGCAGATCAAACGAATCACCGAACCGGGTTTGGAATTTCGCTCGCTCGCTTTCGACCCTGAGGGCAAGATAGTGGCGGCTGGCACCGCAAGCGGCGAACTGTCGCTGTGGAATGTCAGTACCTGGCAAAAAATCGCGACGTTCAAAACCGACAGTCGGCCCATCACGGTGCTGGCTTTCTCTCCCGATGGAAAATCCGTGGCCGCCGCGACCTCAAGGCCGATTCGCATCTGGCGCATCCCCGACGAGGTTCGGTGAGCATCCCACCGCAAGGCAATTTCGATAGGCTGGAGTATTTCGGATGATGGCACGACATCTCGGTGCTCTGTCGCTACTCCTAGCGTGGGCGCTCACTGCGTCCGCGGGAGGCAAGGCCGGCCCCACGTTTGAAACCGACGTGCTGCCGATCCTGAACGCGCATTGCTTGCAATGTCACGGCGGCGTGCACCAGAAGAACGATCTCGATCTCCGCACAATGTCGTCCGCTCTCAAAGGAGGGAAGTCGGGCTCCGTCATCGTTCCCGGCAAGCCGGACGAGAGTCTGCTCTGGAAGAAGATCGCCCGCGACGAAATGCCGAAGACCGACAACAAGATTTCGGAGACCAACAAGAAAATCATCCGCGCCTGGATCGCCGCCGGCGCCCCCGGCCGCAAAAATGATCGCACGATCGACCTCGCTCGCCCGGCCAGGATGCCCACCGAGGTCGCCCGGATCATCGATCAGGAGATCAACAGCAAACTCGTGGCCGCCAAGATTCCCGCGTCGTCGCGGGCAACCGATGCCGAGTTCCTGCGGCGCACATATCTCGACATCACTGGCAAACCGCCAACTGTCGCCACGACCAAGGCATTCCTCGCCGATTCCGACTCGGAAAGACGCGGCAAGCTGGTCGACAAGCTGCTCGCCTCGCCGGAATATGGACAACACTTTGCGGAGCGCTGGCTGAATGTCTTTCGACAAATGGCCGTAATCGAACGTGAATGGGAGCCGGAGCCGTTTCTCGGTTGGCTCGGCGCGCGCTTCAACGCCGGGAAGGGCTGGGACAGTACGGTCCGCGACATGATCGCCGTCTCGGGTTCCTTCGCAGAGAACCCGCAGGCGGCGTACTACTACTACAACGCCGACATGCAGGGGAAGTTCGAGCCGAAGATCATGGTCGGCAACCTGTCGCAGGTCTTCCTCGGCGTGCAATTGCAGTGCGCTGAATGTCACAACCACCCGTTCAGCGATTACAAGCAAAAGGATTTCTGGGGCTTGGCAGCGTTCTTCTCGATAACCTCGACGCCGAACAATCCGCCCGACACGCGCGGCGTTCGAGATCGCCTTCCCAAGCAGGCGCCCAAGCCGGGTACGCAGGTCATCGTCACGATACCGCAAGGGGAAGCTCGCAACGCCGGCACCAAGGTGCGTGCCAAGTTCCTCAAGGGCGAAGAACCTGAACTCGATGCGGGCGCGTCGTTTCGGCCGGCCCTGGCGAATTGGCTCACCTCGAAGGAGAATCGCCTGTTCGCGCGGGCCAGCGTCAATCGGCTCTGGGCGCAACTCTTTGGGCGGGGATTCGTCAATCCACTAAACGACTTCGGCGATCACAACGCGCCGTCGCATCCTGAACTATTGGAGTCGCTGACGGACGAGTTCATCGTGTCGGGATTCGACTACAAGCATCTGATCCGCTGCATCTGTCTGAGCGACGCCTATCAGCGAACGACCCATGTCGGGAAGGGGAATGAAGTGCCCGAAGCAGAGCCGCTTTTTGCTCGCATGACGTCGAAGGTGCTGCCGCCCGAAGAGTTGTATGACGCGTTGTGCGTCGCCCTGGAGGTGCCGGAGATCGCGCCGCCGGTGGACCCCAAGAAGAAGGGGAACAAGAAGGTGAATCCCAAGGCCCCGCCGCCGCCGACGTCGCGCTTTCTGTTTGTTAAGTTCTTCCGAAACCCCGGCGATGTCGATGAGCCGACAGAACTGAAGCTCGGTGTGCCGCACGTGCTAAAGATGATGAACGAGGCCAATTTCAACACCGGCGGCAATTTGGTCACACGCGTGATGAAATCGACAAAGGCGCCCGAAGAGGCGATCGACGAGCTATTCCTCGCGGTACTGGCGCGACGGCCCAGCTCCGTGGAACGGGAACGCTTCCTCGCATTCGCGTCGAGGCAAAAGTCGGCGGAGGAAGCGTATCGCCGGATCGTGTGGGTGTTGATCAATAGCTCGGAATTTGTGCTCAACAACTAGGGGGGGGATACGATGAATTCCTTCGAATTGCTAAATCGTCGCGATTTGCTGAAACTTTCTGCCGTAGGGGTGATGGCGGGCTCGTCGTCGGGCTGGTTGCTGCCGCGCGTCGCGTATGCTCAGGAACGCCGCAGCGAGCGTTCGAAAGCGTGCATCATGCTACACATGCAAGGCGGCGTCAGTCAGCACCACACGTTTACCGTGCCGGAGTACCGGGCGCAGAATTCGCAGATCCAAACGGCGCTCCCCGGTGTGCTTTTTTGCGAGTACTTCCCGCGCTTGGCCGCTCGCATGGGGGACATTTGCCTCATCCGCGGCATGAGCACCGGCAACTCGGTCCACGAACGTGCCCGCGTTCTCATGCACACTGGTTACAACCCGAACGGCACCGTCGCCTATCCTTCGATCGGCAATGTTGCGTCGAGCGAACTGGGCGCCGCCGGTACGGAACTGCCGAACTTCGTCAACATCTATGGCGGGTCTGATGGTCTGGGAAGTGGTCCATTGCATCGCTCCGCTCCCGCCTATCTCGGCCCGCGCCACGCACCGGTTCCGGTCAACGATCCGGCCCGGGGCATGGAGAACCTGCGTGCCGCCGTGCCGCTCGATCAATTCGACAGCGGCGCCGCCCTACTCAACGATTTCGAAGCAATGTCGCAGGCCCAGCGTCCCTCGACGGCCGCTGCCGCCCATCAGGCGAATCTGCGCCGGGCCGTGCAGCTCATGCACTCCGACAGGATGCGCGCCTTCGAGATCGAACGTGAGCCGGCGGTCATCCGCAACGGCTACGGCCCGACGCAATTCGGCAGGTCGCTCCTCCTGGCGCGACGTCTGGTCGAGGCGGGGGTGCCATTCGTCGAAATCACCCTCGACGGCTGGGACGATCACGGCGGCGCAGTCAACAACATCCGTCGCCGCGCTCAGTATCTCGATCCGTCGATCTCGTTTCTTCTGGACGATCTCAAGCAACGCGGCCTCTTCGACAGCACGCTGGTGGTGTTCATGAGCGAGTTTGGCCGCACGCCGCAGCTTGCCGAGAGCGGTTACAACCAGACGCTCGGGGCCGGTCACTATGCCAACGCCTGGACGACCTGGCTGGCCGGCGCCGGTGTGCGCGGCGGCCGCGTCATCGGACGCGTGGACCACCGCGGCGGTGCTGTCACCGATCGACCTGTCAGCGCCCAGGATTTTCTCGCCACCATGTGCCACGCACTGCAGATCGACTATCGCAAGGAATACATGACGCGCGAAGGCCGACCAATGACGTTCTTGGGCGCCAGCGCCCGGCCGGTCCAGGAAGCGTTTTAGCGGCAGCACGGCGTTGCAACGTACTCCGGAATCCACATGAAGCCCTTACGGTTACTTCTGGTTTTATCCTTCAGCCTTCAGGCTTCATCCATGGCGTTGGCGGATGTCGATCCCGCCGCGTACCTCAAGGCACACTGCTTCAAGTGTCACGGTGAGACCAAGAAGTCCGGCGGCGTGCGACTCGATGATCTGCCCTCGGATCCGTCCAAAGATGCGGAACGCTGGCTAACGGTGCGCGATCAGATTCGCGATCACCTCATGCCCCCAGCGAAGGAGCCGCGCCCGGTGGACAAAAATACGCGCGAGCTGGTGAGCTGGATCACCCTCAAGGCCGGCGCTCGGCCCGCGCGGCTTCCCAATCAGGGGAACCTCATTCCGCACGAGCTGCTCTTCGGCGCCCCCGCCAAAGCGAATGACGATGCCTCGCCGAGTCGGCTTTGGCGGTTGAGTCCGAATGGATACGTTGGCTTGCTGAATGATCTGCTCAGGGGCAAGGTCAACAAAGGGCAAATGCCGGGCGGCATGATTCAGCCGTTCAACCTAGTGGACGAGCGCGGCATCCGTGACCACGCCGGTCTTTACAGCATCGACGAGCCGACCACCGAGGTGCTTCTGCGAAATGCGGCCGCCATCGTTGATCTCCAGGTCGGCACAGGCACGCAGAAGAACAACAATAATCCCGAACTCACAGCAGCCTATCGTGCCGAGTCGCCGACGCGCAAGCAACTCGACGCTGCGGTCCAGGCCCAGTACCGCATGGCGATTGGCCGCAAGGCGAGCCCGGAAGAGCTTGGTCGCTACTGGGGCCTGTACGAAAAATGCGCCGAAGGAGGCGACAAGGCCGGCGCCGTGAAAACCGTGCTTCAAGCGGTCCTGCTGAAATCCGACGCGATCTTCCGCTCCGAGATGGGGGGCAACTCCGCAGACGAAGCAAAGAACTCGCGCCGCATGCTGGCGCCGCTCGAACTGGCGCGTGCCCTCAGTCTCACCCTAGGGGAGCGGCGCGAACCGACGCTCTGGCAAGCGGCGGAAGCCGGCAAGCTCTCCTCGCGCGATGAAGTCTCCGCCCACGTCAAGCGTCTGCTCTATGACCCAGCGTTCAGCAAAGCGCGCGTCATGAATTTCTTTCATGAGTACTTCGAGTACCATCGCGCCGACGAGGTGTTTAAGGATAGGCCGAAGGACTTTACGCACGAGCCGCGGACGCTAATCAGCGATACCGACCAACTGGTCGCCCACATTCTCGCGACTGACAAGGATGTTTTTCGACAGCTTCTGACGACAGAGCTTTCGTTCGTCAGCCACCTGGTCAAGCTGAACAAGCAGAAACAGCTTGAAACGGGGCCGGCACACGTCCCGAATAACAACAATAAGGGGCGCAAGCTGGTCGAGCACGTCTATGGCTTCGAGAAATGGCCGACGCCACAGCCCGTGACGTTGCCGAAGGAGACGCGCATCGGCATTTTGATGCAGCCGAGCTGGCTGATCGCATGGGGCACAAATTTCGATAACGACCCTGTCCGCCGCGGCCGCTGGGTTCGTGAACGGTTGCTCGGCGGCACGGTCCCCGATCTGCCCATCGGCGTCGCGGCGCAGATTCCCGATGACCCGCAGCGCACCTTGCGCGATCGGCTCAAGGTGACCCGCGAGCCGCAATGCTGGAAATGTCATCAACGGATGGACGACCTTGGCCTTCCGTTCGAACAATTCGACCACTTTGGCCGCTTTCGCACGACGGAGGAAGTGCAAGACGTCCCCAAGCCCGCGAAGAACCCAAAGAGCAAGCCCGTCATCACGCTGAAGGCCTCGCCACTGGAAACGACGGGACTCGTGACCGACAGTGGCGATCCGAAGCTGGATGGAGCGGTCAAGGAACCGCGCGAGATGATTCGCAAGATCGCGAATTCAGATCGCGCCCGCCAAGTGTTCGTGCGCCACGTGTTCCGCTACTTCATGGGCCGCAACGAAACGCTGTCCGACGCTCGGACGCTCCAGGAAGCGGACCGCGTTTATGTGCAGAGCGGCGGTAGCTTCAGGGCGCTTGTGCATTCATTGTTAACGTCCGATGTGTTTCTCTATCGTCGTCTCAATGTCGTCGCCGCTAATTGAGCGACGTAGATCAGGAGAGTTTCGATGCCAGTGCAAACGACTCGCCGCGACCTGCTCAAGGGAATCACTCTCGGCGCCGGCGCAACTTTGTTGTCGCCGATACTCGACCAGGTTGCGGCCCGCGCCTCCGGCGAAGCGCGCACGTCGCGACGCGTTGTGATCGTGACACAGACCAACGGCTTCAGCCCGCGGCACCTGGTCCCGTCGGGCGTGGAGTGGCGCAACCCGAATGGCCGCTCGGCGTCGGCACGCTTGACGGAGGTTTCGCTTGCCGACAAGAACCTGCACGCGGCTCTGGAACCGTTGACGCTGTTCAAGAACCGGCTCGCACTCGTGCAAGGGCTGTCAAGCCGGATCGCGCTCGGCGGGCACTCGACGAACCAGGGATGTCTCGGCGCCTACCCCGCCAACCGGGGCCCGCTGGGGCCGACCATCGACCACCTGCTGGCGCAGGCAGTGCCGAGCGTGTTCAACCACGTCGCCCTCGGCATGTCGGGGGCGGGTTTGCTGAACTATCGCCTGTCGGCATCCGGCCGCGGGCAGGCGACGCCGGTCATCTGCACGCCGGAACTCGGCTTCCGCACTCTCTTCGGCAGCGTGGCTGCGGGGCAGGGCCAGCGCGACTTCGACCATCGCTCCAATCTGCTCGATTTCATGGCCGACGATGTACGGCGCTCGCGCAACGCCCTCGCCGGGGAAGAACGGCAGCACCTGGATAATTACCTCGCCGCGTTCGAGGCGCTGCATCGCCGGCAGAATGAGATCGCCGGCATGCGCGATCAGCTTCGTCGTCATGCCCCGAACCTCGGCAATCGGCTCACCACGACCGTCACCAGCACGATTCTGGAAGCCCAGTTCGAAACCGGCGCCGCGGCTCTCATCGCGGGGTTGACCAATGTCCTCCTGCTCAGCTCTGGCGGCGGCGAACAAAACTTCGGCCGCTTCCCGGAGTTCGGCATCAACGACTTGCACGCGATTGGCCATGGTCAAAGTGTCGGCAACCGGACCTACGAGGATTGCTTCGTCGAGTTGCGCCAGTTCCACTGCCGACTGATCGCCGGCCTCGCCACGCGGCTGCAAAACATGCGCGAAGGCAATGGCACCATGCTCGACAACACCGTGATCGTCTACCTCAGCGACTCGGCCGACGGGCACCATCCGTCGTGCTACCAGTGGCCTGTCGTGCTGATGGGCAACCTCGGCGGCCGATTGCGAACGGGGGGACGTTTCATCGACTACCCGGCTTATGGCAACGCCGGGCATCGCACGCTCGCAAACCTTTACTGCACGCTATTGCACGCCGCCGGCCGTCCGCGCGATCGCTTCGGCGTTACGGACCCCGGCTTGCGCGACCTCGATCAGTCGGGCCCGCTGCAGGAGTTGCTTCCGGCCTAGGCAAAGGTCACAAGCATTATCAACGTCAGGGAATCTGTCATGACACCGCAACGATTCATCGCGCTTGCCGCGTTTTCGTCTGTCATCCTTTTGCCTTCATCCTTGGCCTACGCGGGTCACACGCGGCCCGCTTACCTGGACGGTTGCCAATCGATGGACGGCCGATTCGTGGTTACCGCTGAGCCGATCACGGAGAAAGTCGGCAAGAAGGAAACGGTCAAGTGGAAGTACCACTGGAAGGACACCAAAACCAGCGAAAAGCACTCCGGTTGGCTGTCCGGCCCGCGCGGCCTGGGCCACTTCGATGTCACCTACGGCCATCTCTTCATGCCTCCCGGCGGAGATACTTTCGCGCTTTGGCTCACCGCGAGCTGGGCCGCGACCGACAAGAAGCATCCCACGGGGAACCAGGCGAAATTCGATCCGGATAATGTCAAGCATCCCGCCTTCGGCTCACGGCTCACGATATACAAGAAAACCGGCGAGATCCTCAAGAAGTACGACATGTGCGATTTGCTCCAACCCAAGGAGTGGGTCTACGTCAACTGGGTGCAAGGAAATCTTTACTGGCTCATGGAATACCCCGACGTTATGAAAGGCGGCGAACCGGCACGTTGCGGCTGGCGTTATTACCGTGTCAGTCCGGATTACTCGACGCTCGAATTCGTCATCGGGCCGAACCAGGACGCCATCCACAAGATCAAGTCGGAGCCCAAGGAAGTGCGCGAGCATCGCCGCACGGTGCGCGTGCGCCTGAGCGATGGTGTGCTGCTTGATGCGGATACGAAGATCACCGACGTCAACAAGATTCCGGTTCGCCCCTTCTGCGATGCGCTGATCAAGCGTGGCGATGCCAAGGGCTTCCAGGCCAGCCTGGATCCGATTCGCGTGAGCGGGAAGTTCGTGGCACTGGAGCCGCAAAAATAACTGAACGATCGAATTGCAACAAAATCGAGATAAGTTGTTCATGAGCAAAAGTGCCAACGCCCGGCAAGCCGGAGCTGCGTCGGACATTGGCGGGGGTGTGATCTGCGAAAGACCAAGGAAATGTAGCGCCGGTTCGGGCGCACTGTTCGGCAGTAATCCTTCGGATTTGGGGATCCATCATGCGTTTGCCACTCTTCTGCGGATTGGTATTTGGCGCCGTTGCCTTCCCCGCGGTCACGGCGGGGCAGGAGGTGAAAAAAGATAGCGCCGCCGCGGCACCGTTGAAAGTTCTGGTCGCGTGTTCGCGCAATCAGCTGAGCCACTATCAGAAGTACCTGGAATCGAACTACTCGGCAAAGACGTTCTGGGCGGGCAATGAGGGCAAGCAAGGAGAAGAGAAAGTCCTACAGGGGCTGGACGCGCTCGACACGTGCGACGTCATGCTGCTGAATCTCTATCGGACGCATCCAACGGATGAACAGCTCGCCAAGATTCAAAAGTATTTCAAATCCGGCAAACCAGTCGTCGGCCTCCGCAAGGCGAGTCACGCGTTTCAAAATTGGCTCGAAGTCGACCGCGTCGTTTTCGGCGCCAAATACGGCGGCCATTTCTTCGACAACAAAAAGGAACAGACCGTCTTCATCGAAGAGAAGGCGAAGCATCATCCACTGGTCGCCGGCTTCAAACCGTTCATGTGCGGCGGCGGACTCTACAACTACACCCAGCTCGCCCCCGATGTTGACGTGCTGATGAGCGGCGGTCCGCCCGGCAAATCGATGCCCGTCACCTGGCTGCGCATCAACAAGGAAACCGGCGGCCGCGTCTTTTACACGCGCTACGACCCGAAAGACCTGCAAAACGACGAGGGCTGCCGGGCCATGGTCGCGCGGGCTCTCTTCTGGGCGGCCAAGCGTGAGATCAGCAAGAAATGACGCCAGCCGATATGCGAATCCCTGCCTGCCTGACACTATGGCTTTCCTTCGCCATCGGCGCCGCTGCCGACACGCCGAGGGGCATCTATCGCGCCAGGCCCGTGCCCGATAGTCCACTTCTCATGGCATCCGGAATGGCGTGGAGCAAGACAGGTCTCATCATCGCGGATCGTAAAGAAAAACGGCTCGTCGCTCTTCGGCCGGATGGGAAATTCGAAACCGTGATCAAGCTACCTAATCCGTTCGGCGTCGCCTTCGACGAGCGCGGCAGGATGCTTGCATCCGAAAAGATCGATTCCAATCATATTTTGCGCGTTCGCGATGACGGCAAGACGGAAATTCTCGTCGATGCTCCTGATGCCGGCACGCCGCACGCGTTGGCGGTTCACAAGAACGGCACCATTTACTGGTCCGGCTTCCCCGATGGCGGCACCCGCTCGCGCTCTGTCGACGGCAGGGTGACGATCCACAAGCCGCGGATCGGGCACACGTTCGGCATTGCCCTGTCGCCCAAACAGGATTGGCTCTACGTGACCTCAAAACTACCGGACAAAGATCGGCGCGCCGTTTGGCGATTCCCGGTCGGCCCAGACGGAACGCTCGGCGAGGGGCAGCCTTTTTTCTTTCTCAAAGACCTGAAACCAAAAATCGACGGCTTACCTCCGGCGAAAGACGGCGGCGACACGCTGGTCGGCTGGATTGGCCGAATCCACGGCCTGGCCATCGACCGAGACGGAAACTTTTTCATCGGAGGTGCCGAGTCGCACACTTCCGGATCGGCGATAGCAGTGATTTCGCCCAATGGCAAAGAAGTCCTCGCGATGATCCTCGATGTGCCCGGCAACATCGCAAGCCTGGCACTCACCGGCGATTGCCGCACGCTCTACATTGCCGGTGCCAGCGCCTACCGCCTTTTCCAGGTGAGTCTTAGGCAATAACGGGGCCGGTGCAGTAGGTCGGTCTACTTTTGATGGGCAGCAAACTACTGGGGACAAATTGGGGGCAGCCGTGCCCGTACATGGTCATCGTGAGTGCAATGCACGGGAAGCGTGGATGTCGCGGAAAGTGCGGTTTTTCCAGCTTTTTCGACGAAAATGCGGATAGGAGCAGCGTTGCTCCAACGCAAGAAGAAAGCGGAGAGGGAGGGAACCAGAGGGGGACTCTTTTTAGATCGACGCAAAGGCCTGTAAATGCATGTTGTTACGGCGGAAATATCCAAGAGGGAAAATCGGCGGAAAAATCAAAAATCCGACAAAACGGCATCAAAAATCCGACAATCCGATACGCCAGCAAAGGGTATCTCCACCTTTCCCCGATACGCCGCCAACGCCTTCGCCGCACCATCGGAAAGAAACCGAAGGCTCTGAAAAGTGAGCAGTGTGCCTTGGTGCCGGGCTATTGCCTCTGCCACGTCTTCGGGCAAGTACAGAAGACCATCGAGCATCAACTCACCACGATGTTGGGCCAAAGCCTTGGCAGATTCGACCGAAAGGGTCTTGATGCCGCACAAGGAAAGCTTCGGAAAGCGGGCCAATATCGCAGCGACTTCGGGGGAAAGGTCGGTCAGGCCGTCCAGCTTGAGGAACGATCCCCGAAAGCCGGAAAGGATCGTGGCGAATTCAGGTGAGATTTCTTCTAATCCGCTGAGGCTGAGGTAGCTGACCGGCGATTCAGCGAGAATGCGGACGACTTCGGGGGAAACGACCCGCACCGAGTCCAAAAAGAGAATGTCCATCCCGCTGTCGGCAATGAACTTTGCCGCATCGGGAGTCATCTCGTCAAAGGTCCACAAGCTGAACCCGGCGATCTTCAGGACGGGGTACTTGTCGAAGAAGCGGAGAAGCTCTTCGGCGGCTTCGGCATCGAGAATGTTCGGGGCATTTGGGAATTGCATGGGAGAGTCCTCTCCCAGCTATACGGGCGACGGGATTTTACTCCCAGATGTTTTTGCCTCAGACACCGAGGCCGTCGCCACACAAGCGTAAGCGGGTGCCGAATCCACGCCAACACGGCTAGAATACCGGGAAGATCGAATCGAAGCCCCGGCGAGGAAACAAAATGCAACGCACAGCCCTATCTGGAATGATTCTTGGCTTCCTGCTGCTCTGCGGCGGGGTTCTGTTTGCTTCGGAAGCCGATGAGCTTCGAGAACGGGCCAAGGCGATGCGAAAGGAAGCCTCGGTCTTGGCCGAGCGAGGGAACAAGGAACAGGCCGAGCGGCTGGAACGGGAAGCTGGTGAACTGCTGGAAGCCGCCGAGCGAATGGAGTTGAAGGCCAAGGGGAGCGACCGTCCCGGCATCGACAAAGAAGTGCATCGCCTGAAGGAACGGCTCCAAGACCTACTCGCTAAAGAGAAGAAAATGCGGGAGGCAAACGCACCGGAAAAAGAGTTGGCCGCAGTGCGGGAGCAAATCGCTGGGACGGAGCGGGAACTCCACACGATCCATGCGCATCACGCTGGGCCGGGCAAACTTCCCCCGGAGTTCCACGCCCAAGCGGAAAAGCTCGAAGCCGCCAGCCGACGCATCCACCATCTCCGAGTCGCAGCCGAGAATCTGAAGATGGCCGAAGCCCATGACCTTGCCCGCCAAATCATGGACAAGGCCCAGGCAATGGAGCGTGAAGTACAGGAAGGGAAGAAACGACTGGCTGAGGAAATTCAAAAAATCCACGGTCGGGAACACGGGCCGGACGTTGTGCGAGAACTGAAGCAAGAGATTGACCGGTTGCGAGCGGAGGTCAAGGAGCTTCGGCAGAAGGTTGAGAAACGCTGATGGACTGGATGACGTGGTACAACTCGCTCGCCAAGCCGTCGTGGACGCCTTCCCCGGCTACCATCGGGATGATTTGGACGATCCTCTATCCGGTGATCGTCATCAGCTTCGGGTTCGTGTTCGTGATGGCATTCCGAGGTAAGGTCGGCTGGCTGGTCGCCGTACCCTTTGCCATCAACCTTGTGGCGAACATCTTGTTCATGCCGTTCTTTTCGGGACTGAGAAATGTGCCATTGTCGGCGGTAGACATAGTGATCGTGTGGGCGACGATCATCTGGTGCGTGGTCGCCATTTGGCCGCATTACCGCTGGGTGGCTGTTGCTCAAGGCCCGTATTTTGTTTGGGTTTCAATTGCCACGGTGCTGCAACTCTCGATCACGGCGATGAATTGGGGGAGGTCATGATTCGTCTTGGCCTCTGCTGCATCTTTCGGGACCAGCCCATCAAGTTCGTCACGACGACGGCCACTGCCATCGGGAAGATGAAGAGGCCCGACGCCTTCAAGAAGTTGAGCCGTCTCTGCATGGAGAATGCCGACGCTCTGCTCACTGCACTGCAATTCTGCTCCATCAACGGCATCGGCTGCTTCCGGGTGAACAGCCAAATTCTTCCCATCAAGACGCATCCGACCTGCGGGTACTCCATGTGCGATTTGCCCGATGGCGACAAGATCATTCGCCGCTTCAAGGCGTGCGGTCGGTTCGTGAAGAAGAACAAACTGCGGACATGCTTTCATCCCGATCAATTCGTGGTAATGAACTCTCCTCGACTTGACGTGGTTGAGAAGTCGGTGCAGGAACTTGAATACCAAGCGGAAGTGGCAGAGTGGATCGGAGCCGATGTTATCAACATTCATGGCGGGGGTGCCTATGGCGATAAACAGAAGGCGTTAGCCGACTTTGCTCGCAATCTCGACCGTCTGTCATTCAGAGCAAGAAAGCGGTTGACCGTCGAGAATGACGATAAGATTTTCACGCCCGCCGACCTGCTCCCGATCTGCCGATCAACCGGTATCCCGCTGGTCTACGATGTGCATCACCATCGCTGCAATCCCGATGGCCTGAGCATTGAACAAGCCACGAAGAAGGCTTTGGCGACTTGGGACCGGGAGCCGATGTTTCACCTTTCCAGCCCGATTGAAGGCTGGGAAGGGCCGAAGCCTGAACGACACCATGACTTCATCGACGTAGCCGACTTCCCTGCCTGCTGGCGGCGAAAGAAAATCACCGTCGAAGTCGAAGCCAAAGCGAAAGAAGTGGCCGTACTGAAACTGAAGGAAGAGTTACTTGAAGATCGTTAAGAAGAGCCGTTATGCCTCGGCTGCCCCTGAAGTGACGCCCTTTCCATTTACGGCCTCGTAGATTCCGTCCCACAATTTCTGTCGGGCCATCAGGCAACTCACGGCTGTCTCTTCAGCAACTTTCCACAAGGACTCGTCCGATCCGCAAAGCGAATGTACGAGCCTAGTCGCCATCGGGCCATGCTCGTCGCCATCTAAGCCAATGTGGCGTTCAAGATAATACTTAAAGTCATCCAGTTGGCCACAAGCCTGCGTATTCAACTCATCCACGATCCGTTGAAAAACATCTGGCAGCAAATCTTCCCGACCAAACGTGAATGCTGAAGCAACTGCACACAGGTTGCCAGTCTCGATAATCTTGAAGGTTTGCTTAACAAACCGACGAGCAGCTTTGGGGACTGCGGGTGATGCAAGGGCTGTCAGTACTGGAACGCCCCGGCGAAGCTCACTCAGGAATCCATCAATGCCAGCGGTGTTGGCCCCGCATTGTTTCATGGAGCGATGATAAAGCTCGAAATGGCTGGCGAAACCGCCTCGGCCATCATCGTCGGATTCCTCGGCAAGCACGATTTCGTTGATGAAACGGCACGCCTGCGGGTCAGCGGGGACCACCCACGGCACTTCGACGCAGCAGAGTCGTCGTTGCAGCACCTTGAGCAACGACATGAAATCCCACACAGCGAAGACGTGGTGTTCCATGAAAAGTCGCAACACACCAAGGCGATCCATTTCGCCGTAGATGCGGTGGTTGAGCAGAGCCTCTCTCAACGGGTTCAGGCGTTCTTCAATTCTGGGTCTGTGGAGCAAGTCCAGTCTCTTTCCTGAATCTGAACAAATCGCCAACATGCAAAAACCGTGAGTGGACGAAGACCGTTAATTAAGTCATAACCGCAGGAAGCCTGAATCCTTAACATCAAAAATGGCCGACTTCGTGAATCAGGTCTTCGGCAGAGGGGTTTCCCTAGCCAGCCGAATGGCCCCCGTCACGCCCATCGGCCTGATCGGAAATACTTCCAGCGCCTTTGCGTCTTGCACCACGGTCGGATTCTTCAGTCCTTCGATCAGGTGCCGACCCACTTCGTAGGTGGCAGGCGTGACAAGGGCCAGCCACAGCCCTGACAGATACGGCGTCAGGACGGGTACGAAGATCAACCACCGCCGCAGCCCTTGTTGTCGAGCGTACTCTCGGATCAAGTCGCCGTAGGTGACAACATCGGGACTGCCAATCTCGAAGATGCGGCTCTCACCTTTGGGCAGGTCTTTCGCAGCGAGCAGATAAGCCAGAACGTCGTCAATGGCGATGGGCTGGGTGGGCGTGGTGAGCCAGCGAGGACAGATCATGACCGGCAGGCGATCCGTCAACGATTTCATCAACTGGTAAGAGAGACTACCGGCTCCGATGACCATCCCGGCCCGAAACTCAATCGTTTCAACGTCCGACTCCCGTAGAATCTCACCGACCTCGTGGCGACTTCGCAAGTGCGGGGACAGCTTGGGATCGGCGTCGTCGCCAAGTCCTCCGAGGTAGATGATCCGCTGCACACCGGATCGCTTGGCAGCGTCAGCGAAGTTTTTGGCCGCTTGCCGGTCTTCTTGCTCGAAGTCAGCCGATCCCGACATGAGATGCACGAGGTAGTACGCCGTCTGAACGCCCAGCAAGGCCGCATCCAGAGAAGACGGGTCCAAAACGTCGCCCCGGACAACCTCTGTTGAACTTTTGACGAGTGGTCGCAACTTGTCGGGGTTGCGGGCCAAGCACCGCACGACGACGGGCTGCTGTTCAAGGAGCGGTAGCAGCCGACCGCCGACGTAGCCAGACGCTCCCGTCAGCAGAACTGTCGGTGCAGAAGGGACTTCGGACTTGTCCGGCTCCGTGGTCGGCATGAGCGGCGGTTAAACTCCCGGTTGGGCAACGGTTTAGATCAAGCATATGATTCTCAAGGTGGCATTTTACCGTTTCGTGGGCCGAGGGACATGCTCGGCAACAGGATAAAGCCGAGATGCGAACCTTGTACCTCCGAAAACCGAGTTCAGACGTTCTGAGCCGGTTTTTGGCAGAACAGGCGGCTTTGGAATTCAGTTACTTGGCGGTCGGGGCGACCGCCACAAAGCCTCCTGCGGGGTTCACGGTAGACCGCACTCGGATCGAACTCGGAATCGGTGAGGCGGTCTTCGACGCTGCGAGGGCTGCCCTAAAACGCTGGCAGCAGTTTCGCCTCGGCTGGGTCGATGTGTGGTCGCCGAAAACTCCGCTCGAAGTCGGTCAGGCCGTGGCGATCATGGGCTGGGCGGTGGGCTTCACCCACGCCTGTATGGAATCCATGTGGCTTTTCACCAAACACGGCTTTTTCAGTGCGGTCTGCGCCCGCAAGGGGAACGGCAAGCACGGCCAACCCGTCGATCCTGATCGAATCATGGTGCGGGCCAGGGTCCAAAGCCATCTCGATGCCCTGAAGAAACGATTCCCCGATCTGCTCGGCGAATGCGATATTCAGGAGTCTGCCGGGACCGATTACGCCTACCGACTATTCGTTCAGAAGTCTGAATGGATGAGGGTTCTTGCAGGACTGGCCCAGGAAACCGATTACGACAACTTCAAGTCGGAAGTTGCCCACCACCAGGGTCGTGCCGGGGCAGCCTACGAGCATTCGCTTCACGAGGTCTGGTCGGTGATGCACAGGTTGCAGAAGTAATATGCCGAAACTGTCCGTCTCACTTCCTGTTCTCCCCACTGACCGTCCGATGCGGCTGACGCCCACGGACGTAACGCAATTTGTCCGTTTTGAGCAATGCGAACGGTTCCTTCGCTTCCGGCTCGCCGAGCGTGCCGGGCAGAAGTTCATGACCGAGTACGACGTGAACCCGCAACGGATCACGCCGCTACTGTCGCTGTCGGGCCACGACTTCGAGGAAGGCATCGAGAAGTCCCTGGGTAAGCGGTTCGCCAAGATCAACTACGCCGAGAAATCAGCAGCCCATGACCGGCCCAGCAACAACAACGAAGTTGTCGAGGAGGCTCGCAAGCTGGCCCCAGGCAAGACCATCCTCCTCCTTCAGCCACGCCTGGAGGCCGAACTGCTCGGTTGGCGACTCCGGGGTGACGTGGACCTGATAAAGCTGGAACGGTCGGCAAAAGGCAGCCTGGACATCCTGATCGGCGACATGAAGTCCACCGTGGCGGTCAAAGTCGAACACCGGCTCCAGGTCGCCTTCTATCGCCTCATGCTGGAGCAACTGCTCAAGGACGGCGGCATCAAACATCGTCCGATCCAGACTGGCATTCTTCTTCGTCCGGGCGTGGACCTGACGCCGGAAGAGGAAGAAGAGATCAAGCCGCTTCGAGAAGCCGCCAAAGAAATCTTCGGGCTGGACGACGCCCTCCTTGAAGTCGTCGCCGATCCTGAAGCGTATCTTCAGTCGGCCCAAGACCTCGTGCTGGGCAAGGATTCAGTCGCTCGGAAGGTGGCCCAGACCCCGTTTGAGTCGATCCCCTTCTGCCTGTCCTTCAAATGCGACGGTTGCCTGTACAACGAGTTTTGCCTGAAATGGAGCGCCGAGAAGGAAGACCTTTCCTTGCTCCCATACATGACCGAAACGGAGAAGGAGGAATTGCGGCGAGCGGGCATCACCACGGTCCAGTCGCTCGCAACCTTGAAGGAATTCCCCTCCAAAACTCCCACGAATGAACTTGTTCCGGCTCCTGGTCGTGAAGCCCAGGTCAAACAACTTGCCGCCTCCTGGCCGGTCGGTCCCCGACTTGATGAATTGGTCCACCGGGCCAGGAGCTTCCGCCGTTCTGTCCGCAAGGACGGCACGCAGGCCCTCAGCTATATCCCTGGCAAGGGCAACAGTTCGTTGCCGGTGTCCACGCCCGATCTCAACCCGAACCTCGTCCGCATCTACCTCGACGCCCAGCAGGACTATCTCGAAGGCAGGGTGTACTTGCTGGGGGCCTTGGTCGTTGCCTGCAAGGACGGGACGGCGATTGCCAGACGCAGCGTGGTCCACATGACGGATGGCCCGCCCGATAGCGTGTCAAAAGAGCGCCAACTCTTCGTGGACTGGACGAAGGAGTTGCTGAAGGCGGTGGTCGAAATCGCCGTCAGTGATGCGCCGCCCGGAGAAAAGAAGTCGTCACCCCTGCATATCATCTTTTTCGACCGTTACGAGCAGCGACTCATGCTTGAGGCACTGGCCCGGAACTTTCCGACGATCATCAAGGCCACACCGCCGCTCTATGACTTCCTCACGCAGATCGCCGCCTTCGACTCTCCCATCGCCAGCTATCTCGATGAGGAGATGCGGACGTTCAAGAACTTCCCGATGACGTGCCAATCCCTCCAGTCCGTAGCGGCGTATCTCAAATTCGATTGGAATACGCCTCACAAGTTCCGGGAGTTGTTCAAGGCCCGGCTGTTCGACTACATCGGCAAGTTGGAGATCGACGGTGTTTCTGAATGGTTCACACGCCGGTCCCGGTTCGCCAGTTCCGTGCCGCTCGAATACGCATACGCCGCCTGGGGAGAGTTGCCGAAGCCAGCCAAGGGCAAGGGCGATGAGTTCGCCGACTTTCGGGAAGTAACCAAGGACTTGCTGACGGCCTTTCAAGTGCGAAGGCTGGAGGCACTGGAACACGTCGGCAACTCCATCTATGGCAACCCAAACACGCAGAAAACGCCGTTCGTGCTGCCCGACATCGCCCACTACGAGGACAAGGCACAAGACCTCGCCCACGCCCTGCACGAGTTCGTCACCATCGAACGCTTGGTGACGCTGAACGACTGGAAAGCGACCCGTCACGAACCACCGGAGCGGCGGGTGCTGATGGGCGAGGCGCTGCTGGTGCGTTATTGCGAGGCCGACCAGAAGCCCGGAGTTGCCAAGCAGAATCGGGAAAATGAACGGCGTCGGCTAAAACGTGAGGAGCTTGCGGCGGCGTTTCGGGCAGCTAACCCGGACAAACAATTCCGCCTCAAGGGAGAACAAGCTGCGGCGTGCAAGTGGTCCCAGGACGGTCTGCGGCTGCGACTGCGCATCGAAACCACCGGAGTCGATTGCGACCTGCACGAAGCCCTGCTCATGTCCACGATTCGGGACGGCGACCGGCTGGTGTTGTTTCCTCGATGGACTGTGGATGAACGATTGCCGGTCGCCGAGCGGAAGGAGTTTACACCGACGCCGAAGCAGATGCTCTACGGGCAGCGGGCTGACCTCCTCCATATCGTTGCCACGAAAAAGAAGGCGGGCAGGGTTACGGAAGCATTTGCCGAGATCGAGCTAACAGAGTCTCATGGCGGCGATTACAGCAAGCCATTCGTTTTCCCGGCGATGAACCGGCCCCTGGAAGATGGCAAGCTCTACACCCTCGATCCCTGCCCAAACGAGTGGTATGCGTATTGGTGCGCTCAGGTCGTAAACGGGCTTTGTGACGGCGAGCCGAACGAGCTATATGACCGATTGCAAACATCACCACCGCCCGGCGACTGCAAAGGCTCCCCTGGACAAGCAGCGTTCCTTGCGGGGCTGGATGCCTTTCGAGATGCCGGGCATTTGCACGAATTTGAAGACAGCAAGCGGGAGTATATCGGAAAGCACGCCCGGACGCCGGTGCTGCTGGTTCAGGGACCGCCCGGCACTGGAAAAAGTTACTGCACCGCCTTCGCCGT
>Ga0194132_10001903_pt1:5000-40999 | contig 40999 bp, 43 predicted proteins | sample TA2KigOf80mmetaG_FD_148612 | JGI IMG/M metagenome (GOLD analysis project Ga0194132, IMG submission 148612) | Freshwater microbial communities from Lake Tanganyika, Tanzania - TA2015054 Kigoma Offshore 80m | ecosystem: Environmental > Aquatic > Freshwater > Lake | place: Tanzania...
ATGTCTGTTTTCTTTTCTCCTTCACTGTCCACGTTGCTGGAACAAATAGTGAGAAACCCACCATTCGTGCCCACGGCGATATGCAAAGAGTTCTGCACAAGCGAGAAAGAACAACCGCCATCGTCCAAACCAATGCTCCATTTCCTCGACCCCATATACGTCCTTGAGAATCGGTAGGAGCGTCGCACGTTTTTTATCTAGGTTTTTCAACCACGCTTCGGCTGTACGTGCATAGTGCTGCCCGTTGACGCGCCAGTGTTCCTCAATCACAAGGTTACGTTGAAAATGAAACAATAAATCATCAGACGGCATGAGCCCACCGGTGAAGAAATATCGTCCCATCCAGTTTGTTGCTCCCGTCGTAGTGAATGGATAAGTAAATTCTCGATGACAGAAAATGTGAACGAAGAGTTTTCCCTGTGGCTTCAGCCAGGATTGAATCCGAGCCAAGAGCTTTTCATGATTACGCATGTGTTCGAACATCTCTATCGAAACAACCCGATCAAACTCGTGAGTAGTCGTAAAATCATTCATATCCGCAGTCATGACTTGGATATTCTGGATGCCACGCCGTGCACACTCAGCCATGAGAAATTCTCGTTGAGGGCGAGAATTTGATACGGTGAGAATGTGACAGTGTGGATACCGCTCAGCCATCCAGAAAGACAAGGATCCCCAACCACACCCCAACTCAAGTATTTCCATGCTATCTTGTATTTGGGCTCGTTCGCATGTGAGTGCCAGCATCGCTTCCTCGGCGGCGTCGAGCGTTGTCACACTCGGTGGCCAGTAACAACTGCTGTACTTCAACCGTTTTCCCAACACCTGGAGGAAAAATTCTGCTGGAACCTCATAATGTTGTTCGTTTGCTTTGTCGGGATGGAGCGCAATGGGGCTGTTCCGTGATGTTGCGAGAAATTCGTCAAATTCCGCTCGCGGGGTTTCTTCGTGGAGCGACTGCTCTTCGTACAACCGTAGCGCTAGGAGGCGTCGTATGCCCCAGCGCAACACGATGTCCGGAACCTTTCCTCGTTCAGCGAGATCGATAATGTTCACTTTCTCCCTCTCTTGTTTTTGGAAAAATCATTGCACACTTTGCCCTCCGCTCTTGCTCGTAGGAAACTCACAGGATATGTACGCCAGCAGTTTTATCTCGTATTGCCATGGGACTTCACTCACAACCACCGCACAACACTAGTCGAGATTCTCGCTTGAGTCTTTTCCTCCGTACCTTCGTCCGCTGGTTCGACTCTTGGGACGATACCGAAGAGCTGAACCGAGCAGAACCACTCCGGGTTGATTGGATTCGTATCATTCCGTTTTTTGCGATGCATGTGGCCTGTCTTGGGGTTTTCTGGGTTGGCTGGAGTTTCGTTGCTATTGTAGCTGCTTTTCTCTTGTACGTTGTCCGAATGTTCGCCATTACTGGTTTCTATCATCGGTATTTTTCTCACCGTACATTCAAGACGTCACGGTGGGGACAATTTATCTTCGCTGTCTTAGGTGCTACCGCCGTCCAACGTGGTCCGCTGTGGTGGGCCGCACACCACCGGCATCATCATCGATACTCTGATCAACCAGCCGATGCTCATTCTCCACGACATCACGGTTTTCTCTGGAGTCACATGGGGTGGTTTATGGCCCGCGCCAATTTTCCTACGAAATTGGGCTTCGTTCGTGATCTGACAAAATTTCCTGAACTGTGTTTTCTCGATCGCTTTGATAACGTAATCCCAATCCTGTTTGCTGTTGGGATCTATGGCTTTGGCGCTGTGTTGGCAAGCTTCTTCCCTCATCTCGGAACGAGTGGGCTGCAAATGTTGGTGTGGGCGTTTTTTATTTCTACGGTTTTCTTGTACCACGGCACCTACACGATTAACTCATTAGCGCACCAGATCGGAGGCCAGCGTTACGATACGCAAGACGATAGCAAAAACAGTTTCTTGCTCGCACTTATCACCCTTGGTGAGGGATGGCATAATAATCATCATCATTACCCTGCTTCGACACGGCAAGGGTTCTACTGGTGGGAATTTGATTTTACGTACTATCTTCTCGTCCTTCTTTCTTGGACCGGTTTGATCTGGAACCTTAAACCTGTTCCTCCTCGTGTTCGTGAGGCCCGCCGGTCGAATACCGCTCTTGCAGCATAGCCATGAAGATCGCAATCATCGGGACTGGCATTGCTGGCTTGACGGTCGCGCACCTTCTTCACGCAGAGCATGACCTCACTATCTTTGAAGCGAACAACTATGTCGGCGGCCATACCCATACCGTTCCTGTAGCAACTGCACACGGCACCTACGCCGTCGACACTGGTTTTATCGTTTTCAACGATTGGACCTATCCGAATTTTCTTAAACTTTTGGCGCGTATCGGCACCCCTTCACAGCCAAGTAACATGAGCTTTAGTGTCAAGTGTGAACGCACCGGGCTCGAATACAATGGCACCTCGCTCAATACCCTGTTTGCGCAGCGAGTGAACTTTTTGCGTCCGTCTTTCTATCGTATGTTACGCGATATTCTGCGCTTCAATCGTGAAGCGCCAGTGCTGCTTCGCGACAGTGCAAAGAATATTACCCTTGGTTCGTATCTGGCAACAAATCGTTATTCGCAAGAATTCACTGATTATTATCTGATTCCGATGAGTGCTTCGATTTGGTCAGCTGACCCACGTCAAACATCCGACATGCCAGCGCGGTTCCTCATCCAATTTTTTCATAACCACGGTATGCTGAGCGTCAATGAACGTCCCCAATGGCGGGTGGTCACCGGAGGTTCGCAAGAATACGTGAAACGACTCACCCAACCGTTCCGCAATCGCATTCGGCTTCGCTGTCCAATCCAGCAGGTCACACGTCACCCAACTCACGTCTCGGTTAAATCTGCAGGACAAGAGGTCGAGCGTTTTGATCAGGTCGTGATTGCTGCTCATAGCGACCAGGCCTTAACAATGTTGACTGATCCGAGTGCCATAGAGCAAGAAATTTTGCGCGCTTTTCCCTATCAAGCTAACGAAACGGTCTTGCATACTGATGAGTCGGTGCTTCCTCGGACACGTCGGGCGTGGGCAAGCTGGAATTATCATCGACTAGGTGGTGACCAGCCGCAAGTCGCAATAACTTACAACATGAATATGCTCCAGACATTGCCTGCTCCGCAAACGTTTTGCGTCACGCTGAATCGCACCGCTGCGATCGACCCATCCACAATTCTTCAGACAATGACGTACCATCACCCGGTTTATACGGAAGCCAGTGTCGTAGCACAAAAGCGACACGCGGAAATCAACGGGATCAATCGTACGTATTTCTGTGGAGCGTATTGGGGCTATGGGTTCCACGAGGATGGGGTTAACAGTGCTTTGGCGGTCTGCCAATATTTCGGCAAGAGTTTGTAGCCATGTATAGTTGCATCTACCGTGGTTCAGTACGGCATCGTCGTTTCCATCCGATTCCGCATGCCTTCTCGTACTCATTGTTTATGCTGTACGTAGACCTCGAAGAGTTACCGACGCTGTTCAACGGAAGATGGCTGTGGTCAAGTAGTCATTTTGCTTTGGCGCAGTTCCGTCGCGTAGACCATTTTGGTGATCCTCATAGCTCATTGGCTGACAGTGTTCGCACCCTCGTTGAGCGACGCCTCGGTGCTCGCCCACAAGGGCCGATCCGTTTGCTGACGCATTTGCGGTACTTTGGCTATTGCTTCAATCCGGTGAGCTTCTACTTTTGCTACGACACCGCTGGACGTTACGTCGAGACGATTGTCGCTGAGATCACGAATACACCGTGGAATGAACGGTACTGCTATGTGTTGGGAGAAGAACTAAACGAGGCGACAGGCAATAAAAAGCGCTATCGTTTTGGTAAGACTTTTCATGTGTCGCCGTTCATCGATATGGACAACGATTACGACTGGCGATTCTGTGAACCCGACCGTCAGCTAACGATTCACATGGAGAATCGTAATGCCAACGGCAAGGTCTTCGACGCAACGATGGTTTTGCGACGTCAAGAAATCACTGGTGCAACACTCGCTGTTGCTCTGGCTCGATACCCTTTCATGACAGGCAAAGTCATCGCCGCAATTTATTGGCAGGCACTACGATTGTGGTGGAAAAAAGCTCCAGTGTATGACCACCCCAACAAAAGAGATCTTACTCCCGAAGGTCAACGGCCATGAAAGATTCCATCGTTCCGACAGCGGAATGGTTCTCGCATATTCCACAGTCGACTCTCCTGATTCGGCTCGCTCGGCAAGCGGTACTGATGCGGTTGCAAGATCTCCAACATGGAGAGATCACCATCAGCGAAAATGGCAACCGTTTCACTTTCGGTGCTCAGACGGAGGTGTGTTCACTGGCTGTAACGATTCAGGTCTTTGATCCACGCTTCTACCTCGATACCGCCTTTGGTGGCAGTATTGGCACCAGTGAAGCCTACATGAGTGGATTCTGGTCGTGTGACGATCTGACATCTCTGGTGCGAATTATTGCCCGTAACCGAACTGTCCTCGACAGTATGGAAACTGGCTTTGCCCGCCTGACGGTTCCACTACGTAAACTCTTTCATTTTTTTCGTCGGAATAGCAAAGAGGGCAGTCGTCACAACATTGCTGCGCACTACGATCTCGGCAATGAGTTCTTCGCACTCTTTCTTGATGAAACCATGACATATTCGTGCGGCATTTTCGAGAACGGTAACCGCACGCTTCGTGATGCTTCTATCGCTAAGATCGATCGGATATGTCGTAAGTTGCAATTATCTCCCAGCGATCATTTACTTGAAATTGGCAGCGGCTGGGGAGCCTTCGCGTTGCATGCGGCCCAACAGTACGGTTGTCGGGTGACGACAACGACAGTCTCTCAGGAACAATATGTATTCACGCGACACCGCATTGCCGACGCGGGACTCAATGACCGGGTGACCATTCTGTGCCAAGATTACCGTGACCTCAAGGGACAATACGATAAGCTCGTCTCGATTGAGATGATCGAAGCTGTAGGTCACGCGTTCTATGACACATACTTCAAATGTTGTAGTGATCTCCTCAAACCCAATGGAATGATGTTACTCCAAGCGATCATCATTGCTGACCAATTTTACGAACAAGCGAAACACTCGGTTGATTTCATTCAGCGTTATATTTTTCCTGGCAGTTGTATTCCCTCCATCTCAGCAATCAATCAGTCTCTTGCCCGGGCCACTGATATGCGACTGTTCCATATGGAAGATCTTACGTCACATTATGCTAAGACGTTACGGCAGTGGCGTGAGCGCTTCTTTGCGAATATCAGTCGGGTGCGAACGTTAGGGTATCCGGAAGAGTTCATTCGCATGTGGGAACTGTATTTCTGCTACTGTGAAGGAGGATTTCATGAACGAGTGATCGGTGACGTGCAGATGTTACTCGCCAAGCCTCTTTGTCGTCGAGAACCGATTCTTCCTCCCTTGCCTTCTATATGAATCTGATTCTGGTCAATATTATTACGTTCTACCTTGCCTGGTTTGCTTGCGTCCTCGGTGCGGCTCATCAATATCTCTTCCTTGGGCCACTGGCGGTCTTGGTCCTTCTCGGTTTGCACTTCTATCTGTTGGCGGGATATTCACCTGTGCAGGAATTCCGCTTGCTGATCACTGCTGGAGCGCTTGGGCTCGTGCTCGATAGTCTCCAAGCTTTTCTCGGAGTTTTCGCATTCGCGAATGTGACCCCAGGAAGGTGGGTTAGTCCGCTCTGGATGGTTGTTCTCTGGATTGCTTTTGCCACAACCCTACACACGTCTCTACGTTGGTTGTCGGGGAAATACACATTAGCTGCGGTTCTTGGTGCCGTTGGTGGACCATTGAGCTATTACTCCGGTGCAAAGCTTGGTGCATTAGTACTGAGTCCAGATCTTACGCTGAGTTTTGTTGTGATGGCCATTGTCTGGGGTATCGCCATGCCGATTCTGGTATGGTTAGCAAAGTAAGGACTGGAAACGATGGAGTCTTCACAATATGTGTAGAACAATACGTGTGATCGCCTTGATTGCCTTCATCTTTGTGGTTGCTCTGAATAGGCGTGGAGACGCTGCCACTATCGAAGGTGTGACGTTCGCCGACCGCTACCAGGCCGGCACGACAACACTCGTGTTGAACAACGTTGGTCTCCTGCGCTACCGCGTCATCTTCAAGGGCTATGTTTCTGCGCTCTACCTAGGAGAGGGAGTCCGTCCGGAAGAAGTGCTAAACGATGTCCCGAAACGCCTTGAACTCGAATATTTTTGGTCGATTGCCAGCGCAGATTTTGGCAAAGCCGCTGAAAAGATTCTTAGTGATAATTTCCCTGCTGCACAGCTCAACTTGTTCCGCTCTCGACTAGATCGCTTGAACACGTTGTACGAAAACGTAAAACCCGGAGACCGGCATTCGCTTACCTATCTGCCTGGAATTGGGACTGAGTTAGCACTCAACGGCAAATCCAAAGGTATCATTGAAGGCGCTGACTTCGGCTCGGCCTATTTTGCGATCTGGTTAGGCTCGAAACCGCTGGATAGTGCGCTCAAGACCCAACTGCTTACCCCTAAACGCTAGCGACAGCGGCCTTTTCTAGTGACTCGTTTCTGACAAGAACCTGGGGAGAGAACATCTCCGATTTCTGGGAATTGCCGGGGAAACGGCATATTGCTAGATTCAGCAGGTCCGAACGCTGATGAATGCTCACCAAGGAGGCGTGCATGAAGTTCACATGGTTTAATCTGATGCCGTGGCCATATCTACCGGATGATTTTCGCGAGAAGCATCATTCAGTGTGGGTCGATATTCCTAACAAGTTGTATGATCCGCAGAAAGGCCATTTCGTTTATCACCAGTACATGGATCAACTTGAATATGCCGAGCAAGTCGGGTTCGATGGCATCGGGTGTAACGAGCATCATCAAAACGGCTATGGACTCATGCCTTCTCCCAATATTATCGCAGCTGGGTTGTCACGGCGTACGTCAAAAGCCGCTATTGCCGTGATTGGTAACTCGCTTGCGCTCTATAATCCGCCGATTCGTGTCGCTGAAGAATTCGCTATGCTGGATGTGATGTCTGGCGGACGTTTGCTTGCTGGGTTCCCGGTTGGCACCTCGATGGATACCAACTATTGCTACGGCCAGATTCCTGCACTGACTCGCGATAAATACGCCGAAGCCCATGAACTGGTCATGCGCGCGTGGGCAGAAGAAGAGCCGTTTGCCTTTGACGGTAAATACAATCAGTTACGTCATGTGAACCTGTGGCCCAAGCCGATTCAAAAGCCGCATCCGCCGATTTACATTCCTGGCGGGGGCTCGATTGAAACGTGGGATTTTTGTCTCGACCACGATTACAACTACTCGTATCTGTCTTTCACCGGCTATCTCCGCGGCAAGAAGTTGCTCGATGGCTATTGGGACCAAGTCGCCAAGCGTGGCAAAGATGAGTCCCCCTATCGCGGCGCCTTCGCCCAAACAATTTGTGTGGCTGAGACGGATCAAGAAGCTGAAAAGCTCTACGCTGAGCACGTGAACTATTTCTATAATCGTTGCTTGCACATCTACGGTGGCTTTGCCGATGCACCCGGCTATCGCACGATCAAAACACTTCAAGCGGATGTCCTGAATGCGCTGAGCGAAGATATGCAGAATATGTTCCCTTCCCTCTCTTGGAAAGAACTCATCGATGGTCGCTACGTGATTGCCGGAAGTCCAGCGACGGTTCGTCAGCAGATGGAAGAGTTGATCAAAGGGCTCCATGTCGGTCACATTTTCTGCCTCATGCATGTCGGCAATATGCCTGACTGGAAGACTCGCTACTCGACGAAACTCTTCGCTGAAAAAGTCATGCCGCATCTCCGTAACATGTGGCCAGAATGGAAGGATGATAACCGCTGGTGGTGCAAGCCAATGGAGGAACGTCTGCAACCGGAGACAACGGTAGAGCAAGCCCGTCGGGACGGGAGGCTTCCGCTATGAAGATCCACAAAATTGAGACCAAACGTGGAGCCAAAGTCCTCGTATTGGAAGCCGGAAGTGGAGTTCCTCTCGTGTTCATGCATGGAGCGGGAGGACTCTTTCCTGAGAACCCGTTTCTCGATCGACTCGCGACTCGTTACCATGTCTTCGCGCCAGAGTTCCCAGCCTATGGTGAATCCACTGGCGACGAAATGCTAGAGGACATGCTGGACTTTACCCTACACGGCTGGGATGTGGTCTCAGCCCTCGGATTGAATAAGCCTTGTCTAATGGGGCATTCGATGGGTGGGATGATCGCTGCTGAGATGGCCAGCATCGCGCCTAACGATGTCGCGAAATTGGTGCTGATTTGTTCGGCAGGATTATGGATCGAAAAGAGTCCGATTCCAGACATCTTCTCATTCTTGCCACATGAATATGCACAGTACTTGTTTCACGATCGTGCGCAAGGCGAAGCGCTGCTTACCGCTGGGCTTGATCTCAAAAACCCTGAAGCGTTGAAAGAGTTCTATATTGGCAACTCCAAACGCATGAGCATGGCGGGGAAGATTTTGTTCCCGATTCCTAACCGACGGTTATCAAAACGTTTGTACCGGCTCACCGCTCCTACACTCGTGATCTGGGGCAAGAGCGACAAACTGATCCCACCGGTTTACGCTGATCAATTCAAGAAGCTCATCCCGCAAGCAGAGATTACGCTCATCGACCAAGCCGGTCACATGGTGCCGTACGAGCAACCGGAAGCATTCGTAAATGCAGTGACGCGGTTCCTTGGGTGACTCAAAATCACCACAAGTGACTTTAACGCCAGGTTTTCGCAAGAGGCCTGGCGTTTGCATTGGCAATACTCCGCCGTGAAAAAACAACAAAACTCTTCCCGACGGAAGGTGACATCAACCTCCCTTGAAAGCTCATTCGCTGAAGTTGTTGACCTTATTCAGCAAGCGCGACAACGAGCGTTTTACGTCGTCAACACTGAGCTGATTGATCTGTATTGGCAGGTGGGCGCGTACGTAAGTCATCGAATTGCTGAAGATGGCTGGGGCAAGGGCACGGTCGCGGCTTTAGCGTCCTACATTCAGAAACGACAACCTGGCATTCGCAGTTTCTCTCGGCAGAACCTGTGGCGAATGCGCCAATTTTATGAAACCTATCGCGACGAGCCAAAACTCTCGCCACTGGTAAGAGAACTGCCGTGGTCGTCGAATCTCCATATTTTGACCAAGACGAAACGGCCCGAAGAACGGGAATTTTACTTACGTATGGCAACACGAAACCGCTGGCAGGTACGAGAAGTTGCCCGACAAATTGACGGAGCCCTATTTGAACGCGCCATTCTTAATCCCCCAAAACTCTCAACCGTGTTGAGAGAAATACAGCCCACGGTCACCGAGGTCTTCAAGGACGCCTACCTCTTTGAGTTCCTGGGTCTGTCGGACGATCACTCTGAGGACGATCTCCATAGGAAACTTCTGCAAAATCTCGGACGGTTCATTACTGAATTAGGGCGCGACTTTGGCTTTCTCGGTTCGGAGTACCCAGTACAAGTTGGCGGAAAGGACTTCCGCCTCGACTTGCTTTTCTATCACCGAGAGTTACAGTGTCTCGTCGCTGTTGAATTAAAGACCAAAGAATTCCAGCCAGCCTACCTTGGCCAATTGGAATTCTATCTTGAAGCTTTGGATCGAGACGTGCGCAAACCGCATGAACGTCCATCGATCGGCGTGTTGCTGTGCGCCACCAAGGACAACGAGGTCGTGGAATACGCTCTCAGCCGGTCTCTTTCGCCAACCCTGATTGCCGAGTACCAAACCCAGTTGCCTGATAAAAAGCTGCTACAGGCGAAACTGCATGAGTTCTATTTGTTGAGCCAATCCGCGCTACCAGAAACGAACGATCGTTCTCGTCCAGCGCCAATGAAGCGACAACAGAAGAAACAGGCAAAATAAACCACATCATCACTTACGTTTCATCTCCTACCCAAACACCAAATGTCCTTCACGCTCTTGCGCCGCAACCTGTTGGGCAAGTTCAGGGGTCAGTTCAATCTTGCGCTCGCGCGGAAATTTGTCGAGATACAAGCCTGGTCGAAGGTAGAATTCTTTCGCGCTACGCATTTGTGGGAACTGCGCCAATGCAGGCAACGGCCATTTCCACTGCACGGACTCTGGATGAAAAAAAAAGTTGTCGTTCTTCCTTTGACCACTCCTTCGGAATGACGGTATGGATACTCGATGTCATCATGTCTCGCTGTAGATCCCACGATAGTTCGAGGAAGCCAGCGTAACCGCGCTCTTTTAATGTAGGATTGGCAAGGGAAGCAGTGCGCACGGCGACCAGCATGAGCTTGCCAGCGCGATCATCCTGCTCAATTCGCAACGGAAAGAAAAAGCGCTGGTCAAGCCAGTAGACTAGCTTGCTGAGGTAGTAATTGGGTAAAGCTTCAGTACGTGGGGCAGCTTCGACGACATAACACGGCACGGCACCGGTAACTGTATAGCCCGGATACTTCTTGCCCATCATCTTCACTGTCTGTGTTGGGATCGAGACTGGTCTTCCTTCAGCATCCGGCAAGACCATCTGTTTCTGAGTTGCGGGAAAGCGAATCGTTCGCTCCAGAATATCACTTCCCAGAATGCGCCAGGCAAAGTCGCCAGCGTTACGTCCTACGACATCGTCGATCGTACCGATGCCCCATGGTAAGCGTTCACCTCTTGCGAGCGAAGAGCGTAGTGGTGGTAGGCTAGGTCGCGGAAAGAAGGTCGTCAGTACAACATCTTTACTGTGCCCAGTGAGATATCTAATTTGGAGAATTCGCTCTTCAGGTGTGTTGATAGAATGCACTGAGTGTGAAATCCAGCGAAACGCTTCCTGACCGGAAGTACTACCTTGAGAGAAAGAAAGAATGGCAGACGTTGAGATTTGCTGGTCGAGAAAACCGTCCGCAGTGACTGTTGCTCCGATGTCGATAAGCAGACAGTTCCACAGGGGCGTATGAGGAAACTCCATCGACCGCTGCCCTATCTCCTCGGCAGAGTGTGGAGCAGCAAAGGGAAACGTTTCGACGGAGTGATGCGGATATTGCGAAGCCTTTGGGGGTTGTGTCTTGAGGTCGAGACTCTTTTGCTCGTGCGGTGATCATTCCTGAACGAAGCGCCGAGTGCGTTCGGAGGGATGAGTATACATGACCTGTAAAAAAAGCAGGATAAAACAGATAAGCAAGAGGCAGAACTGTAAGAGCAAGAATGATCTTGGAGTGCTCACATTTCCTTGCTTGGCGTCCATCAGAATAAATGTGAGAGAGCAGTTTATCTCTTACGGAAGCACAAACTCTTCAGAGCACACTTTATGATTTTCCTGTTTCTGAGTTGAGTATGAGACACAAACTCGATACCGACCAGGTGGCGCCAGCTGCCTATTTAGTGGAAGATAATTGTCACCTAGCATCTAAGTACCGCGCGCAGGAATTACGCAGCGAGTTGAGTTGGAGGTGGCTGGCCAAACTTTACGAAGAGTTTGGTTTTGGTGTAGGTCCATTCAATGGGTTTGGGATGCTCATTGAGATCGGCGAAATAGGCTTGTAAGGTGCGTTCCAACATGACGGTACTGGAGAAATCACTGGGCGTGAGGACATCGCGTTGGACTTTGCTGAAGATGATTTCGACTTGATCCAACCAACTGGCACAGGTGGGTAACCAATAGACGCGAACCTCAAAGGACAACCCTAGCGATGCCAGCCACGTAGCCAGTTGTTTGGGGGCATGGGTCGGGCCATTGTCGAGAAATGTAGCACTTTGATCCCAGCACAGAGGGAGCTCTGAAACAGCTCGGTCAGGAACGCTTTGAAGTCGACGAATTTCTTCGTAAGACGCGTCTGCGCGAACGTGAGGCCACTAGCCACGGCCAAGGTGCAAAAGAGTTGGACCGCCCCCATCCGCTTATAACGATCAGCCACCTGTACTACTTCACCAGGGGCCGCGGTCTTGGTCGGCGTCACCCGTTGACGTGCCGGGATGGAGGTTTTCTCGTCCACACAGACCGTGAGTTCTCCACTTGCTTGCAATTGCGGAGCGTGCTCGTAGAGGTCCAACACCGGCACGGCCTTCTCGACAAACTGCGGATCAGTGGAATGTTGCCACGGATGATAGCGCCACGGCTTAATCTTATCCTGGCGCAACCACGTGCGAATCGTACTCGGCGCGATCCGCTCCACAAGCTGTCGTTCGATCGCCACGCGCGCCAGCTTCTCCCCTGACCAGCGCTGCCACGGCTTGCCGTATTGACGCGGTGCACTACAGGCCAAGGCCACCACCTGCGTCCGTTGCAAGGCGGTAAATCTCCGTCGTGTTCCCGCACGGGGCGCATCCTGTAAGCGCCCGGTCTCCGGCAGCACCGCCGCCAGCGTCGGACCGTACTCCGATTGCAGCCCACGCGTTGCGCAAGCGTGGCATTGGTCCACTCAGGATGGCGGAACGCAGACAACACAATCTGGGCTCTCTGCACTACTGCAAACGGGGCCATATAACTGGTACTCACCTGCTGCAGCCGTGCCTCTTGCTCCCTTGTCAGGGTAATCGCATACTTGGGCCGAGGGCCTGGCATTCTGTTCGTCCTCCCCATTGGACAAATGTGGGTCAGACGAGTCATATGTCAGCCCTTCCAACTTTGCAAACCTGTTCAGTATTTACGGCGTGCAGTACTTAGGCTTCAACAATGTCTGAAGTGACGGAACGTTGACTAACAGGTCTGGTTCGTACCTAAGAAATTGCCCTTTTCTCCGCCAGTTTTCTTCTTTCCACTGCTCCAATTCCCCCCAGAATGGTCCATTATAGATAATTTCATTAAGTTTGTTCACCACTCGAACACATGCAAACCCAGGGGTGTCTGTGTTTTTTGCAACATAAACTGATACTTTCTGCTCAGGGCCTTGGAGCGGGAGAGATGGACAACCTGGGTAAAGTGAATAACTCTCTAATAAAGGGAGTATCGCATTCGTAAATTTCACTGCGTTCTTCCAGGCTACAGAGCTGCTTATTTTTCGCGAAGTTTCCTCGCGCTCCTTGCAAATAAAAGTATTTTCTTTATCATGCAATAAGCACCGAATTTCATGGTTGAGAGTATATGATTCAGATCGAAGATATTTATTCCCTCACAGATTTTCAGCGTAATGTTAAAACTCACCTGCGGACGATGAGAAAGACTGGTCGTCCGCAGGTGCTTACTGTCAACGGCAGAGCTGAACTCGTTGTGCAGGATGCTAAGGCTTATCAGAGGCTTCTCGACATGGTTGATCAAGCTGAAGCCATTGCGGGCATTCGCGCAGGCCTGGAGTCGATGAAGCGTGGAGCAGGACGACCCGCTGGCGAGGTTTTTGCGGGCATCCGCAAGAAGCATAAAATTCCACGCTCAGCATGACGTACCAGGTCATCATCGAAGCCCAGGCACAGCTCGACTTGGAAGAGGCATACCTTCGCAACGCGCAAGAGTCAGCAGAGCGGGCAAGCCCAATGGTACAACGGAATTGGTGGCGCCATTGCCTCATTGGCAATGTTCCCAGAGCGCTGCGCATTTGCCCAAGAAAATGCTTTTTTTCCAGAGGACATTCGTCAACTACTTTATGGCAAGCGAAGTGGCGTCTATCGAATTCTGTTCACTATTGTCTAAGATACCGTGCATGTACTCCACGTACGCCACCGTGCAAAGCCACCGCTCAAGCCACAGGGAGCGGCTTCCAGGAAACTGCTTAGCATATCGAAGCTTACTTCGCTTCAGGTGCGGGTGTGACTGGCTGTGATGAGGGTGTTCCCTCTTTCTTCTCCGCAGGCTTGTCCCAAAAATCCGCGGGCTTTTTGTTGAGGCGATCGAAGACATAATCACGAAGTCCGAAGACAGTTTGTCCGCCCTCGGCCATTGCAAAAGTCTTTCGCTCGGTTCCTTCTCCTTTTTGCCCAGCAAGAATGGCTGCCAGTTTCTTTCCTTCACCATCAGAAACAGCAACAGTAACAAACGGTGCATCTAGTCCATAGACACTCAGATCCGTCGGGCTCTCTGCAGCGATCTCGAAGCCCCGGAGCTGACGTAACTCATCAACAAATTGACTGAGTGAAGGTTCTCTCAGCGTGCCTTCTTGGGTGCGATCGATCGTCCATTTGTTATCGGCTCCGCGAATGAGAGTGAAGCTTTCACCATCATTGCGTTTGACGTCAACTTGCTTCACTTGTTCGGTAGTGAATTGCGCGACGGTTTTATCGCGAAAATCAGCAACGTTCTTGTTGAGATCACGCCAGATCCATTCACCAGCGAGAAAGAGCGGCTTATCGAGTTCCGCGCGTTTGACATAACGGTTTTTCGCGCCTTTATCACCAGCTTTTTCGTTGCCAATCAACACTGTTTTCTGGGCGCTATCTGCCCCGAGGGTGAGTGTAATCGACATCTGCGGTGGTTCTAAGCCGAACTCGGACAAACCCACCACTGGCTCCTCAAGGAAATCTTGCGCATTGAGTGAGCGCAAGTTCGATAAGAAAGTTTTTACCTCTGTGTCATCAGCTTTCGCTTGTGCAGGCTTTTCCAGACTCCAGCCAGCATCGGCCTTACTCAAGACAATTTCACGGTCGGGTCCGCGAATTTCCAGCTTTTTGACCTCGTCATCGTTGAACGTCAGGATCGTGCGGTCACGGAGGTCTTTCACTTCTTTGATAAATCCCATGCGCAATGTTTGCGGCACGAGCATGACTTTGGCGTCTCCCTCCTTCTGAGCATATGTGGAGAAGCCAACCGGCGTGTCTTTGCCAAACGAGATAAGTGGGAAACTCTTGCCATCCTTAAGGGTAAGTTTCGCCTTCACTACCGGTGTCGTTAATCCATAGACGGTCAGATCTGGGGGAATTTCATCAAGCGTGCGTTTTACCTCAGCGTCGGCGACTGCGTTAATAAGATTCTTGACTGTCGTTTCGTCAGCATCTGCTTCTACCGGCTGAGTAATGCGCCACTTTCCGGCGTCATTCTTCTTCACGGTGAGCAAACGATCGGGATACGTCAACGCGAGTTCGGTCACTGCCTCCTTGTCAAAGGTCAGGAGCTTCTTTTCTTCGGCAGTCTTTTTCTCGTGTGGAACTTCAACGAAATAAACGTGCCCTCCTAATGCCAGGAGGACTGCCAGCATAATGAGTGAATTGCGCAGATTCATAGAAAACGAAAGAAACGCTTAGGATGATCGTCGCCACCACACCGCAAGACCGAGGATCAACAAGAGTTCAGGTAAGATCAGCACCGAGAGGTAGAAAATCAATGTTCCTTGCTCCTGTGTGAGTTGCACGCGGGAGGCTTGCATAGTACGTGCACGAATCGACACCAATCCTTCTTCGCCGACGAGCCAGTTAATAGCATTTAGGAGAAGGTCACGATTGAAATACTGACCAAGGTATTGGTTATTGGCAAAGAAAGCATTACCGAACGCAACAATTCGAGTTGTTCCTTCTTGCTCAACCCCTATGTCTTTCAGGTTGGCGGTTGTCGCCACTGCAAGTGAGATAGGACCTTTGCGGTCGGCCTCTTCGAGTTTTACCGTCTGATTCTGAAAGAGATTGTCTAAATCCGTCTCCGCCCAAGCATTCGGTCCGGTCTGCGCTAAGTTGACCGGGGTTATGCCTGGCTTGCCATCTGCGTGAGCTTCGACCGAGCGGGACATTCCGTAGGTGGTGATGGCAGTGCGGCGAACAAATTCCGCAGTAATCGGATGTTGTCCGTAAGAAGTCACAAAAGGTGATAGGGTAAACGTACGTCCTTTCATGAGCTGAATTTGCTCATCGACGATGACATCGTTGCCGACTTTTATGCCCCACTGTTCAAGGTAGGAGGTTAACTCTGGGGTGACGCGAGGACTCAGGAGAAACAGACCGTGCTTGCCTTTTTTTAGATAGGTATCGATCGCTTTCACCTCATGTTCTTGTAAGGAACGATCGGCCCCTGCGACCACCAAAAGATTGGCGTCATCTGGTACTGCGGTATCCGTGGACAACACCAGCGATTTCACTTCATAACTTTCGTTATCGAGGGCAGTTTTGAGTTGGCCGTAGCCGCGCGGTTCTTGGAGGTCGGAGATATCTGGTTCACCATGGCCAGAGAGGAAATAGATCACCTTTTTCTCGGCACGAGTGATCTTGATAATGCCGTTGGTCAGCTCTTCTTCCGAAAGTTTGGTCACGACGTTGGTGCGATCCCCATACTGCAGGTGAACCGCGGGAATGTTGGTAACCTGAAACTTCTCCGCTAGATCAGGTTGCTTATCTGGATCGATCAGCTTGAAATTGACGTTAGTGGAAATGTAGCGATAACTGCTTAAGAGCTCGCGAAGAGCTGGGTCAGAACCAGCCTCGACGAAGGCGTTGACCTCCAGTGGTTTGTCGAGTTTCTGGAGCACACTTTGGGTCTGCGGTGCGACGCTAAAGATACCGGACTTCGTCATATCGAAGCGACGCGGGTTCTTGGCAGCGATATAATTGATCAAAATCAAGACGCCGAAGAAAATTAATGAGTATAGAACAGCTTGAGCGCCATACTTGGTTGATCGCTCACCGAGAAATCCCCTCACTGACCCCTGGGCCGAGGCAAAATAAGCAATCAGTGCCAGAAGCCCCATCACGAGATGGATAATCACATACGGGGAGAATGCGCGCGTAATGAAGTACGCAACCCCAGCAAACAACAGCAGAATGAGCCCAATGACCCCATAGAATGATCCGAATCGTGCCATTGGGGTTACCTCCAGCGTAAAGACTCAATCGAACGCTGGGTGAGAAAAAGCGCCAGCGCAATAAGACTCACAAAATAGACGAGTGATCGCGTATTAATAATTCCTCTTACCATCTCGGCAAAATGTTCAGTCACAGAGAGATAGCGGAGGAGGGGGCCGAGAGTATCGCCCGCAGTTTCTGCCGGCCAGCCGATGATATACAGCAAGAGGGTTGCGACTAAGCCACTCACTGCCGCAATAATTTGATTCTCAGTGAGTGAGGACGTGAACAGTCCGACCGCAACAAATACGGTTGCCAAAAGAATCAGTCCTAAATAGCCGGAAAAAATTACGCCGGTCTCTGGGTTACCAAATTTCATCAGGATTGCCGGATAGACCCCGGTGAGGCCAATCATAATACAGATGAAGAGAAATGAAGCGAGAAATTTTCCGACCACGATCTCGCCAGTTCGCACCGGTGAAGTTAACAACAGCTCGTAGGTGCCGCCTTTCTTTTCTTCTGCATAGGCCCGCATTGTAATCATTGGCACTAAGATCACTAAGACGATTGCTAAATTATGCATCAATGGAGCAACAACATATTCGTTCAGATTCATACGATTTGCTGCTTCGCCACCTTGCATTTGCATATACAAACTTAAGAGCAGATTGAACCGTGACAGCAAGTTGAAGAAGAACCATCCCCCGAGCAGGAGGAAACCCGTGAGAACGACATAGGCGACGGGGGAAACAAAATATGAGCGCAGCTCTTTGCCGACGATAGTGAACACATTTCTCATTCCGTCACCTCGGCCTCAGGTTCATGTTGAGCATTGCGGTGCGGCTCATCTTGTGAAATCGCTTGCAGGAAGACGTCCTCAAGTGATCTCTCCTGGGTGAGGTTCTCCATCATATCTTCCATTACCACACGTCCAGAGCTGATGATGACGACTTTCTCACAGACCTGTGCAACTTCTGGGAGGATGTGTGTGGAAAGCACCACCGTATGCGCACCCGCAAGCTCTTTGATCAGAGAGCGAATTTCAATGATTTGCCGTGGATCAAGGCCAACGGTAGGTTCATCCAGGACTAACACTTGAGGGTTGTGAATAATCGCTTGTGCGAGTCCCACACGCTGTCGATATCCTTTTGAGAGATGGCCAGTGACTCGATCAACGACACGGGTCAAACCACAACGATTGACCACACGATCAAGAGCCGCCGTAATATCTCCCTTTGCCATGCCTTTGAGCCGCGCGACAAAGCGAAGATAGGAACTAACCGTCATATCGTTATACAGAGGAGGATTTTCCGGAAGATAACCGATACGTTTACGTGCCTCGAACGATTCATCGAAAATATCAAACCCTGCGACTTTTACCGTGCCACTCGTTGCTGGCATAAAGCCGGTAATAATGCGCATCGTCGTCGTTTTTCCTGAACCATTGGGTCCAAGAAAACCGAGAATTTGTCCAGAGGCAACACTGAAAGAGATATTATTCACGGCGGTGAGATCGCCGTAGCGTTTAGTTAACTGCTGGACTTCGATCATAACACTGAGCAATCCTCAGAGCAGATTAGTATGCGAACACAAACTGTATGATTTTCCCCATGCAGGAAATAAAGCGGACTAAGGGCGTTGTCAAGCTTTCCTGGGCATTTCCTGCTGTGCGTTTACACGATAAACAGTCTGGGGGAGAAAAAAATTCCCAGTGCTGAATATGTGAGTACCTTCAACGTCTGTTAACATGTGCGGTATCGGTGGAAGCAAGTGATTGGGCACTAGTCCGGCGTTGTAAAGAAAATGACCGGGAGGCATTTCGCGAACTCGTTGAGCGATACCAACGGAAGGCAGTTGCGATTGCGTTGGGTATGCTGCATGATCGCGAAGACGCGCTAGAAGTTGCGCAAGAGGCCTTTGCGAAAGTTTTTACCAGTATCAAGCAGTTTAAGGAAGAAGCAAGTTTCTACACCTGGCTCTATCGCATCGTCGTGAATCTTGCTATCGATCGACAGCGCCAGAAAGGTCGCCAGCCCCTTCTCGAACGTGAAGAATCTGAAGATGGAGAAGGGGACCTTGTTGAAACGATGCCGGCAGAGGCTGCGGCAGATCCGTACGAGAAAGTCAAGGACAAGGAGTTACGAGATCGTATCTGGACTGCAATTGATGAGTTGACGCCTTCGCACAAAGCAGTCATACTTTTGCGCGAAGTCGAGGGCTTGTCGTATGAAGAGATCAGTGAAATCTTGCAGTGCTCTCGTGGTACGGTTATGAGTCGCCTTCATTACGCCCGCAAACGACTGCAATCGCGCTTGCGTGATGCGGTATAGCAACTGCTTATGATCACGCATTTCCCTCGCTGCTCTACCGTTTCTTCCCTCGGGTCTTTTCACCCCCAACATCAATTTTAACTTTACTTCACGCATTATTATGGCAACGTGCCCGCACGCTGATCGCCTGATTCCGCTCCTTCACGACAATGAGTTGCAGAACCCGCTGCGCCGCGAGATGGTCGCACATATGGCCACGTGTATCACCTGCGCACGGACATTTTCGCTATTGGAACGTGAACAAGAATTGTTTACTCACACGATAGAAGACCACGTTGAAGCTGTTGACTTCGCAAATTTCTGGCAAGCTGTCGAACTGAAGCTGACCGATGTCCCGCCAGCTCGCGCCACAGGTCTACGTTTGTGGTATGAATCGTGGCGACCAACCTGGGCCTTTCCAGTGCCGGCATGGGCTGTTGCCATCTTGTTGCTATCTTTCGGAGTGGGGCAAGTATACGTCAGTGAAAGTTGGCAACGTTCGGCACAACAAACGCAGCCAATATCAGGTCCGCCGCCTCCTAGCTCAAGCGACACGGCCTCACGTGTGAACTCACGCCCTGAGGAAAAGCCGTCGATGGTCTCTGTTCTCGATCAACCGGTCACTCCTCAGATCAGAGAGAACGAAACGCAAATCGAGTCCTTTTTCGCTTCGGATACTGTCGCGATCCGCATTAATCGTACCAGCAACTCCACGGTGATCTGGGTCGGCGACGGTGCAAGCGAATATCCGCAATGACTCCTCATCGACTTACGCATCTCTGTTTTGCTCTCACTTTTTTGTGGGCACTTCACGCGCTAGCGGAGGAAGTTGAACTCCATATTGAAACCGTTCTCGCCACCAACTCAGCAAGACCCTCTGATGCCAAGCTGAAAGATCTCCAACCCGTCCTTGTCGAAACCTTTCACTATTCATCCTATCGGTTAGTCCAAGAGATCCGTCAACGCACCCGTTGGGGAGAATCCATCAAAGTGTCGTTGCCTGGTGACCGACAGATGCAGGTGACTCCGAGGGCGTACGAACGCCAGCGTATCGCACTGCAAGTGATGCTTCGCGAGGGCAAGAATCCGACGTCACTTCTCAACGCGTCTTTGTCATTTCCGAATAATGGAACAATTTTCTTCGCTGGCCGCAAACACCAAGACGGTGTGTTGATTATTCGTATTGGTGCCAGTGCAAAAGAAAAAGAACCTCAACAATAATCGTCCCACTCCTTTTACTGATCATTCCGGGAGGCACAGCTGAGGCACCGTTGTGTTGAGGTGCTTCAAACGTGTATTCACTGTTTGTTCATTGTGAACGTCGACACACCGAACAGTCGTCATTCTTCGTTAGTCGACGTGCAGAAAACGACAACTGCGGAAACGTATACTGACGAAGCTGAGGTGACCCCTGTTGGGATAACCCCAGAATGTACTTAATGCCTTCAGTTGCGAGTATCGTGCCGAGAAACGGACCAACCGGCCAGTCTACTGGAGGTGCTCGGTCCGGTGCTCTCGCTGGAAGTGGCTCACACGCCAAGCACGGCAGCCCATCTTCGTACCCACGATAGACAGCAAACCAAGCAGAAGCGTGCGCAACCTGCCCACAGATAAAAGGCCGCTGTGTTGTATAGCAGGCCGTGTGGAGTGATACATGCGGTTCGGCGATAACGAGGTCGTATTGCTGCACGAGCTGCGCGGCTTTGGCAACATCACACAATAGTTGAGGGGAGTGAGTAACAATCTCACAATCTGGATTGAGGCGCTGCAAAGCGACAAGAGCAGAATGCTGCTGCTCGGGGAGCAGTGCTGTCATCATCGGATGATCTTCATTCCCACAAATACCAATGTGACCAAGACCGGCTGCAGCAAGGTAGAGTAGCGCCTGTGCGTGCCACGAGCCATGCCCGCTGACTAAGACACGGGCACGTAAGAGGCGCTCTTGGCCTTTGCCTCCTACGTGAGGAAGAATGATTTGTCGGCTGTAGCGTTCGATTTGTAAATCAGAAAGCATGCAGGCAAGTTATTCGATGACGTTCTTCTCGATCGGTTCGACGGTGACCCCTTGCTCACGCAGCCAGGTAATTGCCTGGTCGATTTCACTTTGTCCACCCTCGAGTTCGATTGCCAGAAGTCCCATTTCATCAGAGACATTGGCACCACGGATGTTGGGGATAACCTCAAACTTCTTAATTAAGAGATAAATGAGCGGCTGCTTGATCAATGCAGGAGGGTACGTCAAATAAAACTTTTCTTTCATAAGCCCTCCTTCCTCAGCATCAGGGTTGCAGTTGCCGTTGTTTCTTCTCAAACTCTTTCCATCCTACCCAGAGATTCGTGCTGAGATACTTGTCACCAAAATCAGGAAAAATCGTTACCACGACACCTTCCTCAAGGCTACGTGCGACTTTCAATGCTGCCCAGGTTGCAGCGCCAGAAGATTGACCGACGAGCACTCCTTCTTCGCGCCCTAATCGATACACTGCGTCATATGCATCTTCAGTGGATACTGGGACTTTCCCGTCCAGCTCTCCCTCATGGTAGATGCCTGGCACAATCGAGCTTGCCATATGTTTGAGACCTTCGAGACCATGAAAGGCATCATCCGGCTCAATCGCGAGCACTTGGACGTTGGGGTTCTTCTCTTTCAGATAACGTCCAGTCCCCATGACGGTCCCACCGGTTCCGATCGCTGCAAGAAAGTGAGTAATCTTTCTTTGTGTTTGTGTCCAGATTTCTGGTCCAGTCGTCTCGTAATGAGCTAGTGGATTGGCCTCATTATTGTACTGATCCGGCTTAAAGTAGCGCTCTGGATTCTCATGGAGGATCTGGCGGCACAACCGAATTGCTCCGTCTGATCCTTCAAAGGGACTACTAAAAATCATTCGTGCCCCAAAAGCAGCAATAATCTTTTTTCGTTCAACACTGACGTTGGCTGGAATGACCAATTCAACCGGATAGCCAAGGACCGCACCAACGAAGGCAAGGGCAATGCCAGTGTTGCCAGAAGTAGAGTCAAGGATGGTTTTGCCTGGTGCTAAGAGCCCAGTGCGTAATCCTTCAGCCACCATCCTGAGCGCAGGTCGATCTTTGACCGATCCGCCAGGATTGAATCCTTCAAGCTTGGCAAAAACTCGGACGCGAGGAGAGAGGCCTGCCGTTACCTTCGTCAGTTCGAGAAGCGGAGTATTGCCGACCAGGTGCAACACTGATGGCACCCGTTGAGGCGTGGGCGGTGGGAGTCCTTCGCCCCATACCGGCACCAACGTCATGTCTCATCCTCCAGCAATTGCTGGAACGATCGAGATTTCGTCCCCAGCTTTGACTGTGGTTTCGAGGTTGTTGAGGAAACGAATATCGTCTCCGTTCACAAAGATGTTTACAAAACGGCGGACTTTACCGCCTTCGTCACAAATCCGCTCTTTGAGTCCTGGGTGGTTGCGCTCAAGGTCCTCAACTAATGCAGCCACCGTTGCTCCGGTTGCACTGACTTCCTCAGCACCACCAGTGAAGCGACGCAGCGGAGTGGGGATCCGCACATGCACGCTCATGCCTATACCTCCTGAAAAAAATCATCTGTACTCTGGCGATTTTCCGATGTTCTGGCAACACCCCTCGACAAAGCAGAGCAAAAGGCAAACTGCAAAAGTCAAAACTGGGCTCTATCGTGTTGGCTACTCTTAATTTTTAACTTTTGAACTTTGACTTTTGACGTTTTTCTAATGCAGCCCCTCTGCCGCGGCACGACTTGGAGCAGTTTGATTTAACGACTGATAGAGTTCATCGAAGTCTTGCAAGCGAGCGTTAATCTCGAAAGGCTGTTGTACATGACCGAGTACGGCTTCGATCGTTTTGTATCCGTTACCGGTAATGCAGATAACGATCGACTCATTTCTCGGAATACGACCTTGTTCAATCAACTTCTTGGCGACTGCGACAGTAGTCCCGCCTGCAGGCTCAGTAAAAATTCCCTCAGTTTGGGCGAGTAACTGAATCGCGGCAACGATCTCTTGGTCAGTGGCCGCTTCTCCCCAGCCGCCAGAATCACGTACCGCTTTCAGCACGTAGTAACCATCGGCTGGATTGCCAATCGCGATCGACTTGGCAATTGTGTTCGGCTTCACTGGAACGATCAGGTCTGAGCCTTTGTGTAAGGCATGAATGACCGGTGCACAGCCTGCTGCCTGGGCAGTGTAAATCTTCGGCGTATGGGGATCTTCAATCAGCCCCACTTTCTTCATTTCCTCGAATGCTTTGGCGACTTTGGGCAGAATAGTTCCGCCTGCGGTAGGAACGATCACATGTTGTGGAAGACGCCAGCCAAGTTGCTCAGCGATCTCAAAGCCGTAGGTTTTCGCACCTTCAGTATAATAGGGGCGGATGTTGATGTTCACGAACGCCCAGCCGTATTTATCGGCAATCTCACTGCACAGACGGTTTACATCATCGTAATTGCCACGGATGCCGACCGCGCGTGGACCGTAGATGGTAGAGCCAATAATCTTTCCCTGCTCTAAGTCTGAAGGAATGAAAATAAAACAACGCAACCCTGCCCGTGCCGCGTGAGCAGACACAGAATTCGCAAGATTACCGGTCGACGCACACGAGACGGTATCAAAACCAAATTCCATCGCTTTAGAAATTGCCACAGAGACAACTCGATCCTTGTACGAGAACGTCGGATGATTGACCGAGTCATCCTTAATGTACAGCTCCTTGACTCCGAGATAGGCGGCTAAGCGGTCGGCTTTGACCAACGGTGTGAACCCGCTATGTAAGCCGATCCGAGGTTCGCCATTGACCGGAAGGAGTTCTTGGTAACGCCACAAAGACTCTGGACGAGATTCAATCACCGCGCGTGAGATTTTTTTGCGAATGCTCGCGTAATCGTAGACGACCTCTAGCGGCCCGAAACATGTTTCACAAACATGGAGTGGCGCGACAGGGTATTCTTGTCCGCATTCACGACAGGTGAGGCCAGTAATGGTACTCATAGCAACTCCTTCTTACACACTCGCGCAGGCGAGTGTTTGCTCGTAGCTCACCGCGTCAAACGCAGTGATTGTTGGGCTCTCTCCACAGAGCGGACAGTGGCGGCTCCGACGCACCCGTACTTCCCGCCAGTGCAACGCCAAAGCATCATACGTCAGCAAACGGTCAGTTAGCAAATCGTCTTCGCCACTCAAGTACTTCAACGCTTCGGTAGCCTGAAGAGTGCCGATACTCCCTGCTAGGCTACCAATAATCCCACTCTCCTGACAGGTGGGGACATCATCAGTAGAAGGAATCTCAGGGAATAAACAGCGAAGACAAGTGGAACGTCCAGGCCACACGGTGAGCGTCTGTCCGTGGAACTGCACGATCCCAGCATAGGAAAAGGGCTTTCCTAGCAAGACTGCTCCATCATTGATGAGGAATTTGGTTGCAACGCCATCCGTCCCATCAATAATAAAGTCATAATCAAGGAAAATTGTTGGAAGATTCTCTACGGAAAGCCGTTGGTGGTATGTCACGACAGCGATAGCGGGGTTGATGCGGAGCAGTTTCTCGCGGGCTGAGTCAACCTTCGGGCGTCCGATATCGGGTGTGGCATGCAGGATTTGCCGTTGCAGATTAGAGAGATCGACGACATCAGGGTCGATTAACCCAATAGTGCCAACTCCAGCCTGGGCAAGTGTGAGGGCCGCTGGGCAACCAAGCCCACCAACACCAACGACAAGCACTTTCCCCTTGCGTACGTGTTGAGTCTTTTCTGTTTCTGCTGGAGCTTCCATAATGCGTTGTCAAATGGCGGAGAGCCCCTTTCCATTGGAAAGAGGCCCTTTAGAGCAAGAAAAGCTAACGGAAACCCCCTGGAGAGTCAACGTGTGTAACCCGGTAGTCGTGGTTCCATTTGAAGTGGGGTCGACCCCGTGTGACCGCCTACGAAAAGGGCACCCACGTGGGGGCTCCTACGAGACGCATCCGCGCATCGAACGCAACCACTCCCAAACCGGTCAGTTGCCTTGATTCACGTTTCTGTTATAGCGAGATGCGCTTATGAGAAGGTTGCTATATCTCATCCATTCCTGTCTAGCGTTGAACCGCCATCAGAGGTCTCGCTTCTCCGCCCTGTTTGTCCTGGGGATCCTGACGTGTGTCATCAGAGAGGCCCCGCTTTTTGCCAATACCGAAGCGTCCACTCTGAGAGTTGCGGGACTTACCGATACTGTCGAGATCTTTGTTGATCAGTGGGGCATGCCGCATATTTACGCCAAGAACCAGCATGATCTCTTTTTTGCTCAGGGGTATAATGCGGCCCGTGACCGACTCTTTCAACTAGAAATCTGGCGACGACGGGTGACTGGTACGATGGCCGAGATCCAAGGCCCGAAAGCGCTCGACCGTGACATCGGCGCACGCCTGTTGCGGTTTCGGGGGGATCTGACCAAAGAGATGACTCATTACCATCCCGAAGGACCAGCAATCATTCGCGCGTTTGTCGAGGGCATCAATGCCTACATCAAAGATACAGAGCAACGCTCAGAATTGTTGCCTATCGAATTTCGCTTGCTCGAAATCAAGCCACAACCATGGACCCCTGACATTGTGATCTCCCGTATCGGTGGCTTATTCATGAATATCGAAGATGAAGTGCGTATGGCACAACGAGTGAGGTCGGCGGGAGTGGAAAAAACGCTAGCATTGGTCGACTTTGCTCCAACCAACCCTGACCTTACCGTCGCATTAGGGATAGACCTCACGACCTTCCCGAACACAGTCCTCAAATTCTACACCGCAGCCCGAGCGGCGGTACAATTCAGCCCTGAAGATGTCATTGCCGAGGCGCGCCCGGAGAATGCAACGATTGCGCAGCTCGATGCATCGAGTTTCCAACCCCAACAGTCAGCAGAGGGTAGTAACAACTGGGTTATCAGCGGTACCCGCACCCTTACCCGCCACCCGATGATGGCCAATGATCCACATCGTGCGATTACTGCACCGTCGCTTCGTTACTGGGTACATCTCGTTGCACCAGGATGGAATGTGATCGGCGGTGGAGAACCTCACTTACCTGGTGTGTCGATTGGTCACAACCAATACGGCGCCTGGGGTCTGACTATCTTTCCAACTGATAGTGAGGATCTTTACGTTTACAATACCAATCCTGACCAGCCCGACCAGTATCGCTACAAGAATGCCTGGGAAGGGATGAAGGTGTATCAGGAATCGATTCGCGTGAAAGGACAGGATCCGGTAACCGTAGAGTTAAAGTATACACGCCACGGTCCAGTACTGATGGAAGATTCGACTGCTCACAAAGCATATGCTTTACGCGCGACATGGCTTGACGTGGGAGCTGCCCCCTATCTCGCCAGCTTGCGTATGGATCAGGCAAAAAATTGGGAAGAGTTCCGTGCCGCCTGTGCGTACTCTAATGCACCATCTGAGAACATGGTCTGGGCTGATGTAAAAGGCAATATCGGCTGGCAGTCTACAGGCACTGTTCCTCGTCGGCCCAACTGGAATGGTATCCTTCCGGTTCCGGGTGATGGGCGGTTTGAGTGGGCGGGAACACTTGCCAGCAAAGAGTTCCCTTTTGTGTTCAATCCGAGTGAAGGATTTTGGGCCACTGCCAATGCTGAGAATCTTCCTCCCGGATATCCACACATTGTGAGTTTTTTATGGGAGCCGCCCTATCGACTTGCACGCATTCGCGAACTGTTGAACGCTCGCATGGGTACCACTCCGGTTGATATGATGCGTTGGCAACAAGATGAATTGTCGATCCCTGCGCGTACACTGGTCCCGCTGTTACACGAACTCCGCTCTGAGAACGCGGTGGTTCAGACGGCGTTGGAAAAGCTCCGGTCCTGGGATTACGTGCTGGCGAAGGATTCCATTGCCGCTGGAATTTATGCAGCGTGGCAACAACGCTTATGGGAGAATTATCGCGATCGATATGTTCCAGCGTCGGTCCGTCAATATTTTACCAAGATAGCACCGCAGCGGCTCATCAATAGCCTGACAACGCCGGATACGTTTTATGGTCCGCAGCCAGTTACTGGGAGAGACGAATTTCTTCTTCAGAGCCTTGAACAGGCGGTACAAAGCCTCATCGAGCAGTTCGGCCCTGATATGAGTAAATGGAACTATGGGAAGGCTGGATACCACCATATCACTATCCGTCACATGCTGGGCGATGCGGTCAACGCCCAACAGCGTGCCCAACTGAATGTCGGCCCTCTCCCGCGTGGTGGCGACGGATTTACAGTGAACAACACCGACAATAATGCCGAGCAAAAATCCGGAGCTTCGTTTCGTATCATTGCTGACGTCGCTGACTGGGATCGTTCGCTCGGCACCAACACCCCTGGACAAGCAGGCAATCCTGCTGACCCACATTATCGCGACTTAGCAAACTTGTGGGCAGCGGGGAAATACTTTCCGGTGTTCTATTCGCGTGAGAAGGTCCTTACCGTCGCCGAAAAGAAAATCGTCTTACAACCATAGGAGGCGCTATGGCTGCATCTCATCTCGTGCATGATCCCGAAGAGTACCGTATCCCACTGCAGCGGTTTCGTTTTCTGTTGGGCAATTTTCGTGGAGAAGGGCGATACATGCGCGGCGGGAGTGTATTTCGCAAACAACTGACCGGAATATGGGAGGCTGGCGGTCGCTTCCTCGGCTTACGGATGAGTGTCACGTATCCGCTGTCTGACGGTCGAAAGGACATGCACGATGCCCTCGTCATCATCGGCGCTGGCGGCACCTCGGGATCCTTTGAAGCCCAGGCGTATACCGACAGTGGCCTCATTCAGACGTATCAACTGGAGTGGCATGGCGACACCGTATCATTTGCTGACCGTCCTGCGACTGAGCACGGCAGCAACATACAACGCGCCCGGAAAAGCTTGACTCCGACTGCAGATGGATTCGAAGAACGTGTTGACGTTGATCGAGGGGATGGTCAATTTGTTTCGTATTCAACAATTATGATGAAAAGAGCGGATGATTTGGGGAATCTTCTGTAAGTCAGCATGTGCACGCTATCTCGCTTTCCTTGGCAACATGAGAACAAACTCACTTCCCTCCTGGACGTCGATTAAAGAATCGTTTTCTTCTTGGCGATCTTTTGGGCGATCGCACAGACTCCACGCCCACCGTATCGTATCCTTGGGAGGCGAGAACAAGGAGGAGCATCGGGATACCTATGGAATCTGGTACTTGTAACCCTGGCAGCTACCTGACACCTGTAACCGGAAACTTGTAACCTGCTCGACTGTTGTGTTTTGTCCAAAAGCGCGACATGGTCACAGAGCTGGAACCGCCTGTTGCTTGGCAAACAATTCAGCGAAGACGGTCGCAGCGGACTGTCCACGGTGTAACAGCTCGTGCGCATAGAGGATCAGTTTCTCGATCAACGCCTGGCTTTGCTACCGACACGCCTCCCCAATAGTCTTGATCGGGGGCGTCCGGCCGTGCCCTTTTTTCGGTGACGCTGCGAGACACTGCAAATGCAGGAACGAATACGCCACGAAGACCAGACACCAATGTTTCTTAATGGCTGCGGCCGTGCGCATGCGATACTCGTCGAGCCCCAGATGTCCCTTGCTGTCCTGATAAAAGGTTTCAATGGGCCAGCGTTGTACGTAGGTTTCCAAGATTTTCTTGGCGGCCCAGTCCGTCCGATTGCTGACCAACACCGCATAGGTCCCCGTCAGTTCTACGTTCCCAAAGCTCATGACCAAGCGCACCTTGCCCAAGCCGGGCACCCGCAGATTGAGCGCAAAATACCAATACCCCCGCTCCCCGATCGTCACGTGCGTGTAGGCGGTGCGAGGAATGAGCGGCACGAGGTCTTCCATCTTGATATGCGGCCCGGCTAGCACCAGCTTCTGACCCTGCGCATCCCGCAGGGTGAAGGAGTGCACTTCGAGATTGCGGTTCTTCTTGAGTAAACTGACCCAGTCTTTCTGCAGCTTGGCCAGTTCTTCCACCACCTCCGCACACAGAAACCAACTGTCCATCAGCACGGTCTGAAAGGGGACGTCGTGCTCAACCGCTTGCGTGATCAACTCGATCGCCAGCACAATCTTGGTACGAAACTGCTCGTGCAGCGTCTTAAACTCCGCGTCCTGGAGCAACCGTGCGTCCACCTCCTTGTGCAATCGCGTCCGGAGCTTGGTCTCGGTCGGAATTGCGCGCGTGGGAAAATACTCGCGCACGAACTCCTCCCACCGCGTTTGCTTTTCATAGCGCCGATACAGCCGGACCTCGAGCGGAAAGCGCACGGCCCCACTCACATAGTGCGTCGTCACCAGACTATGCCCCAGCGGATACCGCCCCTCGCAGTGGTCGTAATGCCGTGCCACGTACTCGAACACACTCCCTACGTGTTCGCACAGCGTATCGTCCACGATCACACACGACTGCTGAGCCTTCCGTCGCACGGCGTCGGTTTGCTCCAGCATGTAGCTAATCCGTTTCTCGTTGACCTTCTCCGGCTCCCACGGCGCTTCACTAAAGAACCGCGACAGGTTGGTCTTGTCGGCACTCTCCAGTAGACAGCGGCTGATATTGGCCATGCTCTTGTTCGCCAACACCATCAATCCCGTCAGGTAATTCTCAAAGTGCTGAAATTGGCAGCGGTTCTCGAACAGCTCGCGAAACACCTGAGCATGTTCTACGACCACGGGGGCAGGAGCCACAAGCGGCAGTTGCATCGGCGGACGCTCCTCTCGCATAGCGGTTGGGGTGGGCTAGATGCTACCACTCCCCTCATGGAAGAATCAAATTCCTCCCAATCCGGGTTCCAGATTCAGATCTGCTCCAAAACACAACAGTCGAGGTCCTTTATCCTGGTCCCGTCTTCACACAAAACAAAAGGACCCTGGCAGTGCGTCAGAGTCCTTGCTGGACTCTTTACGTCAGTTGTTGCAGGCAGGTATTCCGCCTATCGTCCTCGTTGACACCGCTTGGCTGCAGAGTTACTAGCAGAGAGAGTGCGTACACGCTTTGGTGGTGGTTGATATTGAAGCACAGGTTGTTTGTGCGAACGATCCATTTTTTGCCGATGCCCCCAAGCGGATTCCTACCACCGAGTTTTTAGCTGCGTGGGGAGTGTATGGCCAATTCACTATCACCCTCATCTTGTCACACTCGTAAAGAGCTCACCCTTTCTCACTTAGCATTTTAGTGAGAACATCCTCAGGAGGAGGAAAACTGCCTTCCTCGATCAGCGCGGCGCGTAACGCAACCCGATACGACAAATTAATTGCTAACACTTCAATTGTCACTTTACCGGTAGGTGTTTTTCCCACCAACACTGGTCCGTCCCACGCAAAGTGGTCAGTCCAGCGATCTGTACGGGGATTAAACAGTGCGACGTGTTGTCCCGCCAAATATCCAGCGATATTTGGCCCCTTATGAGAATTGCAGCGCTCGCAGCTCAGTGCGAGATTATCCGCAACGGTCGGCCCTCCGTGTTTCTCAGCAATAATGTGATCAATTTGAAACGGGAGTAACGTCACCTCTGCTGAGACGTGACAATACTCACACCGTTGGGAGGCGCGTTGCCATACCAAGCGCCGAAGCTCAGGCTCCATAAAATTCTACAAGAGCCCTGCCTGTTTGAGGGAGAGGCGCGCTTTTGATTGCAGGAGCTCTAAGAGTCCCGTGATGCGTTCATACTCATCGAGTTCTGCGCGTTCTTCGGCTGAAAGCGTTCCGGCCCGAGCCTTCGTCGCTAAGTCATTCACACGGTCACTGTCTGTTGGTGACAGGCGAAAATGCAAAATTGATCGCGCTGCTTCAATCGGCAGGTTTCCTTCCGCCGGTTGAATGGCACGACTAAGAATACCGGCCCCATAATCTAGGATTGACATCGTACTCATTGTTCTTCCCTCATCAATGCAATAGCAAAATCTCCGTAATCCTACCATGATGCGAAGATGAGAGGGAGCAGCGCCTTTATGCCATTTCTAAGGCTCGCTCATTCTTTCCTCGCCGCTATACCACAAAACAAAAGGACCCTGGCATTGCACCAGAGTCCTTTGTAAGGGTTGAGAAATCATAGAATGTGCATCGCAAGAATCTATGTCGGGACGGGATGCCCCCTAAACCTTAAGTCATCAGGTGAGGCCTGGGAGCATTTATTCTCCAGGACAACGCGGGCTCGGTGTCGTCTCTGTCTTGCGAGTCTTACACGACCAGCCAGTGAACGGGAGCCCTTTTGCCGCACTATAGCCTGTCGCACGATTTTCTACTTTGCCTGCGGTATCAGCCAGCACAAATGTCGGCGTCCCATTTACCCCATATGCCAGAAACGATTTCCGCAATTCATCTGTGGCAATAGTCGCCGGGAATGGACCTTGGTATTTGCTGAAGAACGCATCGAGTTGCTCCGACGACTCGTCGGTAATCGCTATCACAGGTATCCCGCGCTCGCGCTCGAACGCGACCACTTCGGGTAACGAGGCCTTACAGGGCCCACACCATGTGGCCCAGAAGAAGAGGAGATATGGCCCACCCTGGCCTCTTATGTTGAGAGAGCCTCGGCAAGGCAATTACTTGGTATTGGCTGAGGCAGCATCAATCGCCGCTTGAAAGGCGGCAAAGGGCTGCGCTCCACTCAACCGTTGCAGCGTTTTCACTTTTCCATCTTTTCCTTCAGGGACAGCCAAAAAGAACGCGGGCGTCCCGGTTATCCCAGCTTTCTGCGCTTCGCCCATATCTCTCCGTACTGCTGCAGCATACGTTCCCTCAGTGAGGCATCTCTTAAACCCATCCTCATTGAGGCCAATCGCTTTGGCGTGTCCGACCAGGTCGTCAGGATTCAACGCTTGCTGGTTGGTAAATAACCGCTCGTGCATCTCCCAATACTTCCCCTGGCCTTTGGCACACCGGGTTGCCTCGGCTGCCTTAAACGCATTCTTGTGAATGGCTTCTAAGGGAAGATCCAACAACGCAAACCTGAGTTTTCCAGTATTGACGTATTCTTTTTCGATTTGTGGCCACGTCTCACGGACGTGTCTTCCGCAGAACGGTCATTGATAGTCGGTGAACTCGATCAGCACCAGCTTCGCGTTCTTCTCTCCTTTCGTTTGCGTGTCGTCGAGACTCAAGACTACATTCTGTGGCGGTGGTGGTGCCCCACCAGCAGGGCGGGCTTGCAACAAGGTCTTGATCTCCTGCAAATCCTTTTGCAACGCGCGCTGCCCTTCTCTGATCCCTTCCACTTCTCGCCGCAGCGCTTGTATTTCTTTGAGTGCGCCGATCTCTTCTCGGAGCGCTTTCACCTCTTCCGAGCTTTGCGCGTAACTCAGCTGACTGCTTATGAGAGCGAGCGTCGTCAAGCTGACCATAACAACTGAAAATTTTCTCACTATCTCGTCTCCTTTCACGTTACCTTGTACTGATCTGATGCCTGCTCTTCATAGAGCAGATTGTGCTTATCATCGTCGAATCCTCGCCGGAAGGGAGCGGCTATGCCTCTGTGTTCTTGTAACGCGACAGAGGAGAGTTCCATCAAACTCAACGTACGCACCGAAATCTGACAGCTCTTTCGTCTCTCTCGTGTGATTGCAAGAGTTGATCCCAAGCCGCCATGGTCCCTAGCGTGGCATATCCTTCATCTGCCAGGGAGTCAGTGTTAAGAACCACTAGATTCGATGGTTTTTTCGCCAGCAGTTCAAGTAATTCAGGCTGCGGATGAACACCAGCTTTACGAAAGATCGATTTGAGATGGTTCCGAACCGTATGGAGACTCACAAACAGTGCTTTGGCTATCGTCTGCACACATTGATAGTTCCACAGACGCTGGAGAACCTCCCATTCGCGCGTTGACAGCGTGCGCAGTTCCGTCAACCCGCGCAACTCTCGCACAGCCGACGCGGTCCCGCCTCTCCCCGTGCCGTTCGCATTGCGCGCGGCAATCATCTCTGTCGAATGTGCAAGCAGTGTCTGAATCCGCTCTTCGTTGGCACGCAACGTTTTTTGGGCCTGGACAAATTCGGTGACATCGAGCGCATGGCCGAGGACGTACGACAGTCGTCCTGGTTCGTCATAGCATCAGTGTTAATCTGACTTTGTCTACGGTTTTTAGGTCTCAGTCAGATTAGCAAAATGGGACCTTGTGGCTCTATTGTACTAAAGGGCAGATTTTCTCTGATTTTATTAAGTGTCTGTAATCATTGAAAATAATTATCTAAGAGCAGAGGCTTGATGGCGTGACAGGATTGGTCAGGACTCTAAGCGGGAGAGTCCTACAAAGAATTTAGTGAGGGGGTCGACTAGGGGGAAAGCTCTAGTAGTCAGTCATGTTGATTCTGAGGGGTGAACGTGGTGGCGTCATTCCCGCGAAAGCGGGAATCCAGGAAGGTTAAGTCGTGGTTCCTGCTTGAAGATCCTGGATGCCCGCCTGCGCGGGCATGACGAACTCGACCCCTCAAGTTCAGTGTGACTGACTACTAGGTGCGCCTTTTTTGATAAGGTGGGCGCACGGTATATGGGGTTTCATGAGATGTTCCGTGTGAATGCAGAGACCGTAGCGTGCGCTATGCGCACGGGAATCGGAGCAGGTGAGCGCCGCGTGCGCACAGCATACGCATTAAGCTAGGCGACAAGTGCCAGTGTGGGCTCAAAGAAATCCATTTGCACGCCCAAACTGGCGCGTAACCGCTGTGCACTGGTGAGGCGTTTTCGAGCAGCCTTTCTCCCTAGTCGTTCTGCTGTCGCACAGAGGCGCAGGAGAAAGGTCCTGAGCTGAAACGGAGGCTGAAACAGACATTGGAGCCAGTGGTCCGCACTCGCCTGGCAATGACGGACGAGTTTGAACAATCTCAGTTCGCGGGCCTGCTGCCAGACGGTGACGCGCAACGGAGAACTGAGGGCGGCCGTGAGGAGAATCAGGAGCATGCGTCCATAGAGGTAACAGAGAGTGCTGTACTTTGTCGTGGTCGTCAGCGTGGCGACGTGCACCCCACTTTTCCACGCCTTGAACACAAGCTGTCGGGTGAAGGACTGGCACGGTGTCTGGATTGGTATCCGACCCGTTTCCAGCCCCTCCCCATAGGAACGGCTCGTGAGGTTTTCCCTCAAGCCGCTCGCCCAGTCAGCTTCATGACAAGGGTTATGGGTCAGTGTGGCACTAGCAGTGACTTTCACTGGTACGCCGCTGCGCCTTGAAGTGGTCTGAGTTTCCAATTCCAGAACAACCCCAGGACACCATAGAGATACTCGTTACTCCACCGCTGCCAGCCCACGCCTCGCTTATGTCGCCGCTTCCGTCGGGTCACGAGGATCCGCACTTTCATCTCGACATAGTCCCGAATCTCGCTGAACGCGTGACTCGCGTTGCCCACCCGAAAGTACTGCACCCACCCAGTGAGCACGGTGTTAAGCTGCGCGATCAGCTCCTTGAGCGGGGTTGCCCCGCCGTGGTGAAGCACCTCACGCACCCGTGCTTTCAGGGTCAGGCGTGCCCTTTTCCGTGGGGTCAACAAGATGTAGTGTTCGTCCCCCGTGCGTTTGCGTACGCGCCGCAATTCAAACCCCAAGAACGTGACGGTCTCTCCGCGTAGCATGTCCACCACTTTGGTTTTCTCCGGGTTCACTTCTACGCCTAGGCGCGTAAGATGCTCCTGGAGCCGATGCAAGGCCCGCTCGGCCCAGCGTCGTTTCGTGTGGTGGCCACTCACGGTGATCACAATATCATCGGCGAACCGATGATAATTCACGGCCTCATACGAACCCTGAGCGGTCTGGCGGCGGATGCCGTCAAACACCCAGTCCACCTCACTCAGATAGATATTGGCTGCCAAGGGACTAAACGGTCCCCCTTGCGGGACACCGAGCTTGCCTCCGGCTTTCAAAATCTGCTTCACGAGATGGAGTATGGCGGGATCTTGCACGCGCCGCGCGATCTGCTGCAACAGGATATTGTGCCGGATCGTGTCGAAGTAGCGGGCTAAATCGACTTCGACCACGGTCGTCATCCGCCGCAGCACACTACGGCGCACCTCCGCCAGGGCTTGGTGCGGCGAGCGCTTCGGTCGGTAGCCGTAGGAGTTGGGACAAAAATCCGCCTCGAAGATGGCTTCGAGAATCAGCTTCAGCGCCCCTTGCACCACACGATCCCGGATGCAGGGAATCTGGAGCTTGCGGACTTTGCCCTCGCCCTTCGGAATTTCGACCACCCGATTGGCTTGCGGTTGATAGGTTCCGGTGAGCAGTTCGTCCCGGATAGCTATCAGAAATGGTTCCAGCCCTTCGGCCTCAATGTCCGCAAACGTGCGACCATCAAGCCCGGGGGCACCGCCATTCCGTTTTGCCTGCTGGTACGCTTCTGCTAGGGTCTCGACCTTTGCCACGTGGACAAAGAGTCCCCAGAACCGATGCGTCTTCTCTGACTTCGCCTTGTCGTATATCCGTCGTCGCAGGTCCTGCAAACTGCTGAGTGCCTTTATCATCTCACCCTTGCCTTCCTTTCCCGAACGGACTACCGACCGGTCCGGGTCCTTTCCTCCCCGCGTGTTTTGCTGCACGCGGATGCTCAGTACTACGACCCGATCCGCCATCCGGGGGCCATCCCAGCCATTTCCCCCTCACGGTTATAGGCCAGGCCTCTGCAGCGAGCTTTCTTCGCTGGACCCCACGGACTTCTCCAGTTGCTCTCTCTCCCTTCGCTCCATGTCACCGCTGATACCCCGCCGGTGAGGACCGTCGTCGCGGACTCCTTTCGCCCGGCCCTTGCTGCCTTCGCACGTAGTAGACCGGCTCGGCCACCGGAGTTGCGTGTAACGAGGCTACCTCTGCGTTCACTGCACGTTGCAACCTGGAGCGTTGCGCCCGCTCCCTTCCGAGCAGGTTGTCGGAGGGCTTCACCGGCTTGCTTTCGCGCCCCGGCGCCTCCCGTGCTACGAGGCTTGAGTCTGTTGGCCTCGGTCGGACTTGCACCGACTGGGTGAGAGAACCTTGGCTGGACACGCCCACTTGCCA